>ENA-OSEY01000117-OSEY01000117.1-marine-metagenome-genome-assembly--contig:-NODE-117-length-56403-cov-5.445460_pt1 | contig 56403 bp, 53 predicted proteins | sample MGYA00248465_ERZ534230 | MGnify/ENA primary metagenome ERZ534230 (study PRJEB26409, sample SAMN06344110) | marine metagenome | isolation source: Sea water from surface | place: Atlantic Ocean:Southern... | reverse complement strand
CATGAGTCAGACGAGCTAGGGAGTTTCACGGGGCGTCCTAGAGAGTAGCGGGAAACAGGGTTAGCGACGGGTACGCATGGGCCACCCCACCCCCTACTGGTACGGGTAGATCGGTGAGAGAGGGATTGTTGGGAGGGGAGTTATTGGGGTGGCAACGAAACAGCCCGACTGGTTGCAAAACATTGCCCTAGTAATGTGTTTAAATAAGGTTTGGAGAAAAGGCGGGTGTGTAGAGAACTTCTTGGCGTATCTCTCGAATGATCAATCAAGGTCACCATAATTGTCTTAGGCTTTGATTTTTGAACGGTCGGTCTAATCAATGATGCTATTGTAGGCCGATTATCTTTATCTTGCAGAAGGAAGTCTTATGTCAGAGAGCATCGAATTTTGCGCGTTTCTTAGCATTCGCTATCTCAACCCTTTACTTATGGGGTCGGCACATGATTGGGCTGAACAAAACATGCCTAAAGAGATGCCGGATGGCATAATCCGGATACGAAATTTTCACATCGCACCTGATCGTGGCATGACAATTGTTTGGTTTGACACCCAAGAACATCTGGATGCCGCCTTTCCCTTCATGAAAGAGTTTCAACAGCAGCTTGCACAAAGATTTGAAGCCCGAATTGAAGCGCAAAAGGGAATTACAAGTCCTGAGATGGATTTTGGTGATTAGTCGCTGAAGCTTATTTCGTGTCTTTCGATACAGCTCACTTCGCTTTGTATTTCCGCTGTGGTCTTTTGAGAAAGACTGGAGCGGGTGAAGGGATTCGAACCCTCGACCCCAACCTTGGCAAGGTTGTGCTCTACCCCTGAGCTACACCCGCGTTCGCATTGCCAGCATAATGCAGGCACAACTCGCGTGGCGTCGGTATAAAACAACGTGCCACGCCTTGCAAGCGGTGAATGCGGCCTTCGGGAGATTTCACGCGGGGCGGCCTAGAGCGCAGCCCGCATTGCGTCGGCGATCTGCTGCTGCTGCGCCGGTTCCAGATAGGGGTGCATCGGCAGCGCCAGCACGCGCTCGCACAAGTCACGTGTCACCTCGAAGCCGCAGGCGCTTGCCGGAAACGCCTTGTAGGGTGGTTGCCGGTGCATCGGCACCGGGTAGTAGATCGCGCTCGGCACGCCCTTGTCGCGAAGCTCCGCCATCACCGCGTCGCGGTCCGTGCCGGCGGGGAGTTTGACCGTATATTGCGCCCAGCTCGAGGTCGCGCCGTCGCCGAGGCGCGGCGTCTCGACAATGCCGTCAAGAAGCGTGGCATAGCGGTCGGCCACCTGCTGGCGCAGCGCCAGCTCGTCATCGAAAATATCCATCTTCGCGTCGAGCACCGCCGCCTGCAGCGTGTCGAGCCGCGCCGTCATGCCGATGCGGATGTTCTCGTAGCGCGTCTTGCCCATGCCGTGGATGCGGCAGGACCGCATGATCTCGGCCTGGCCGTCATCATCGGTGAACACCGCGCCGCCGTCGCCATAGCAGCCAAGCGGCTTTGCCGGAAAGAAACTTGTGCAGGTGATCTCAGCAAGCTGGCCGACCGGAATGCCGTTGTGGCTTGCGCCGAAGCTCTGCGCCGCATCGTCGATGACCCACAGGCCCTCGCTCTCGGCAAAGGCGCCGATGGCGGGGTAGTCCGCCGGCTGGCCGAACAGCCCGACACCGATAATGCCGACGACCTGAATCCCGTCGTCTCGCGCTGCGGCCATGGCGGCAGGAAGTCCGGCCGGATCGAGATTGAAGGTGGCCGGGTCGACCTCGGCAAACACGGGAATGGCGCCGAGCACCGGCATCACCTCGGCGCTGGCGGCAAAGGTGAAGGAGGGAACGATCACGCCCTGGCCCGGCCGCAGGCCCTTTGCCAGCAGCGCGAGGATCAGCGCGTCGGTTCCGGACGAGCAGCTGATGCAATGCCTGGTACCGGCGGCTTCGGCAAGCCGCGTCTCGATGGCGCCGACCTCCGGCCCCATGACGTAGGCGCCATGGTCGAGAACCGTGCCGAAGCCGGCCTCGATCTTGTCGCGGATGCGGGCTTGCTGCGTAGCGAGATCGATAAAGGGGATCATGGTCAGGCCCTTTCCAGGGTAGCGGGCCGGTCGTCGCCGGCTGTGCCGAATTCGATGAAATTCTCGGTCATGGCTTCAAGCACGGTCTGGACGGCCATCGCGTCATCAAGGCCGGTCAGGGCCGGGCTGTTTGTCTCGCAACTGGTGACAAAGGCCTGCATTTCCTGTTTCAGCGGCTCGGCCTCGGCGACGGGGAGATGCACGGGCTTGGCGCGCGCAATGGCGAAATTGTCGCCGTCCGGCGTAATGATGTCGCGATAGAGCGTCAGCTTCTCTGCCCATGGGCGGGTGTCGTCGAAGACAATCGCGCCCTCGCTTCCGCTCACTGTCAGCCGGTGTTCCTTGTAGGGCGACATCCAGCTGGTGGTCATCGCGGCGCTGCGCCCGCCGGCGAACGCCAGGAAGCCCGAAAGCGTGTCTACATTTCCGGGCGTCACATGGCTGGCGCCGGAACAGCCGACCCGCTCCGGCATCCCGCCCATGATCGCCAGGATCAGCGAGATGTCGTGCGGGCACAAATCATGGATCACCGACTCGGTGGCGCGGATCCGGCCCATCGCCAGCCGGTTCGCCGTGACATGGCGTACCTCGCCGATAACACCGGCCTCGATCTGCGACTCAAGTTCGCGGAAAGCGTCGTGATAGCGGATCAGATGGCCGACCATCAACTGCCTGTCGGCCCTTGTTGCGGCGGCCGCCATGCGGTCGGCTTCGACGAGCGTCAGGGCGAACGGTTTCTCGACATAGGCATGAAGCCCGCATTCCAGTGCCCGGCAGGCAAGTTCGGCATGTGTCGGTGCCGTGCTCGCGATCACCACACCATCAAGATCATGTCCGGCAAGCAGCTCGTCGACAGGAACATGGCTGGTGCCGAATTCGCCGGCAAAATTTCCGGCGCGGTCAGGGAGCCGGTCGGCGACGCCGGCAAGGACGCCAAGCGCGGCCAGATTGCGGGCCAGATTGCGGCCCCACATGCCGCAGCCGATCAATCCTATGCGTGTCATCGCCACCTGTTTCTTTGGCCGGATGTTCAACCTGTCTCTCCGGCGGTCGTAAGCCGGGTCGCGGGCCCGGTCAACCGTTGCATTCTGTTACACGGGGGCTGTGTCACGCTGGGCCGGCAGGACGGCTTGACAAATGACACCATGAATCTATCTGTCAGCGGGCAAACCACCTACTGCGGAGCCCAAACATGGACGCCTCGTCTGCTTTCAAGGATACGCTTCCCACAACCCCGGAAGCGCTGGTCGAGACATTGGAAAATGCCGGCATCGCCTTTACCCGTCACGAACATCCGCCGCTTCGCACGGTCGAGGAGTCCAAGGGTCATCGCGGCGATATGGTCGGCACTCATGTGAAGAACCTGTATCTGCGTGACCGCAAGAAACGGAATTTTCTGGTCGTTGCGCAGGAGGATCGCGAGATCGACCTGAAAGCGCTGCAAGACAAGATCGGGGCGGACAGGCTGTCCTTCGGCAGTGCCGACAGGCTGTTCGAGTTCCTTGGCGTGCGCCCCGGCGCGGTCAGCCCGTTCACGGTGATCAACGATACCGAACATCGGGTCAGGCTCGCGCTGGACAGCAGCCTGATGGAGGCCGACATGCTGTATTTCCATCCGCTGGTGAACGACGTGACACTGGGCGTCACGCCGGACGGGCTGCGCAAATTCCTCGAAGTCACCGGCCATGAACCGATGATGGTGTCGCTCTAGCCGCCCATCTTGTTTTGATCGTCTGGATACCTAGATCTACACGAGAGTGGGCGAACGCCCGTAAGCCGGCTTCCCGGCGGTGCCAACCCCAAGAACAGCGGACCCAGACCTTGCCATGGACCAGATGATCTCAGCACCTCAGTCGGCCCCGGTCGACGTCACGATGGACAATTTCATGGCCGAGGTGATCGAGGGCTCGAAAACGACACCCACCATCGTACAGTTCTGGGCACCCTGGTGCGGCCCCTGCAAGCAGCTTGGCCCGGTTCTGGAAAAGGTCGTCGGCGCCAGCGGCGGCAAAGTCCGGATGGTGCGGGTGAATATCGACGACAACCAGCAGATCGCGCAGCAGATGCGGGTGCAGTCGGTGCCGACCGTCTACGGATTTGTCGATGGCCAGCCGGTTGACGGCTTTGCCGGTGCGCAGCCTGAATCCAACGTCAAGCAGTTCGTCGAGAAACTGTCCTCGATGGGTGGTGCGGGCGCGGATGTCGCCTCGATGCTCGAGGCTGCCGAGGCGGCGCTGGCCTCGGGCGATCACGGCACTGCGATGATGCAGTTTCAGGAAGTGATGAGCGCCGCACCGGAATCGGTTGCCGCACTCGCCGGTGTCGTACGGTGCCTGAGCGCCAGTGGCGACAATGCAGGCGCCCGCGAGGTGATCGACCAGCTGAATGATGAATATCGCGAAGATCCGGCGATGCAGTCGGCGATCGCGGCGGTCGAGCTTGCGGAAAAGGCATCTGAATCGGCCGGTGAACTGGATGCTGCGAAGGCAGCCGTCGAGGCCGACCCGAATGATCTGGCCGCGCGCCAGGAATATGCGCTGGCGCTCTATGCCGTCGGCGCGAATGCCGAGGCGATGGCCCAGCTTCTGGAGTCCATCCGGATCGAGCGTGGCTGGAATGACGATGCGGCACGGCTGCAGCTTCTGGAATTCTTCGCCACGCTTGGCGCGGCGAATCCGGATGTGATCGCCGCCCGGCGCAAGCTGTCGACCCTGTTGTTTTCCTGAGGACATTGCCCTCGAGTGAGGCTTAGACAATGAACACGGATTTTGATGCCGCTGCGGCACTGCCGTCGCAGATCCCGATTTTCCCGCTGCCGAACGCGCTGCTGCTTCCCGGCGGCCAGCTGCCGCTGAATATTTTCGAGCCGCGTTATCTCGCGATGATCGAGGATGCGCTCGGTGCCAGCGGCCGGCTGATCGGCATGGTGCAGCCCATCGAGGAAGAGGGTGAGCTGTTCGGGATCGGCTGTGCCGGCCGGATCAGCTATTTTCAGGAAACCGGCGACGGGCGCTACATGATCGCGCTGAACGGTGTCAGCCGGTTCCGGCTTCATGATCACAAGCTGACATCACGTGGCTACCGGCTTGCCGATGTCGGGTGGGAGGAATTCATCGCCGACCTCGAGGATGGCGAAGGCGGAATCGGCAACCGTGATCATATGTTTTCGGTCATGCGCCGCTATTTCGACCAGCGCGGGTTCGAGGCGGACTGGGACCAGATCGAACGGTCTGACGACAACGCCATTCTGAACACGCTGGCGATGGTCTGTCCGTTCGATGTGGCCGAAAAGCAGGCGCTTCTCGAGGCCGAAGGAATGTCTCGCCGCGCCGATCTGCTGGTGGCTATGATGGAAATGGCGCTTCACGAGGATGACGGCCAGAATGACGCAAGACACTGACACCCGGCCCGGCGCCGATGCGCCCGGACTTGACCCGGCCCTGCTCGAGGTGCTGGTCTGCCCGGTCACGCATGGTCCGCTCGAATATGACCGGGCGCGGAACGAGCTTGTCAGCCGCCAGCTTGGCCGTGCATTTCCCGTGCGCGCCGGGGTGCCGGTGATGCTGCTGGACGAGGCGCGCGAGCTGAGCGAGGCGGAAATCGGGGCGCTTCGCAAATGACCGCCGCCTGGCCCTCGGAAATCCGGCTGGCGAGCGACAAGCGCACCCTTCATGTGACGTTCGAGAGCGGCGAGAGCTTCGCGCTGACCGCCGAATTGCTGCGTGTGGAATCGCCCTCGGCCGAGGTTCAGGGCCATGGCGCCGGACAGAAGACCACGCCGTCCGGCAAGCAGAATGTCGCCATCTCGAGAGTGGAGCCGGTCGGCAATTATGCCGTCCGTCTTGTCTTTGACGACGGCCATGATACCGGCCTGTTCAGCTGGGATATCCTGCATGATTACGGGATGCGCCAGGACAGCCTGATGGTGGAATATCTGGACCGCCTCGCCGCAGCCGGGCAGACGCGCGGCTAACCTCCCTCATTTCCAAGCTACCGTCCGGTCTCGCCCGGGAGCCTGCCGTCCAGAAGTGCCGCGTTGGCCAGGCGGCCACCCTCGGCGATTTCCGATAACAGGGATTTTCCGGGAAGCCTGTCGAGGATCGAAAATCCCATTCCGGCCGCCCGGCGCACCACCGTTGGGGCGGCGGCGAACAGCGTGTTCAGCCCTGATGTCGCCGCGCTCATCGCCAGCCGTTCGTTGAAACGCGCTGATTCATAGGCACTGCGGAGCGACGGATGTGAGGCGGCAAGGCCGCGCCGGTGCGTTGCCACCACAAGGTCGGCCAGCACCGCGGCATCGGCAAGCGCCAGGTTATAGCCCTGACCCGCAAGCGGGTGGATGCTGTGTGCCGCGTCGCCTGCAAGCACAAGGCCCGGCGCCGTGATCCGGCGACGCCATGCCGGCTGCAGCGGCCAGGCAAGCCTGTTTCCGGCCAGCGCCAAATAGCCAAGGCGCGATCCGAAGGCCTCGAGGCAGGCCGCCTCGAAGGATGCGTTGTCGGCGGCGATCAGCTGCTGTGCGGTGTCGTTCGGCAGGGTCCAGACAAGCGACATCTCGTAACCGCCGGCATCTCCCGGTCCCGGCATCAGGGCAAAGGGACCGGTCGGCAGAAACCGCTGAAAGGCCGTGCCCTCGTGTGGCCGCTCGGCGCGAAGGGTGGTCACGATCGCCGTCTGGCGCTGCCGCTCTTCGCGCCTGCCGAGCCCGGCAAGCTCCGCCATCATGCTTCGCGCGCCGTCACAGGCGACAACGAGCGCGGCCTCCATCGTCTCTTCCTGTCCCGCGGCATCCGCAAGCCCGAGTGACGAGATTGTGTCGCCCGCCGACCAGCCCGTCACCCCGCAGCCGCGACGCTCGATGACATTTGTGGCAGCCAGCGTTTCACGAAGGGCCGACTGCAGCGCGGCATTGGCGACCACATATCCCATCGGCGCGTCGCCGGACTGCCAGGACAGGTCGCTGTCTGGGCGGCGCCTGGCGGCAAGCCCGGTCGGCGCCGGCCCTTCGGCAACAGCGATGCGCGTCACCGGAGCCGGCGGCGTTTCGAGCCTGTCCCAGGCGCCGAGCGCGGCCAGCATGCGCGCGCCGGCGGCGTTGATCGTTGTCGTTCTCTCGTCGGGATGGGCCGCGTCGGATTCGGCGCGGTCGATCAGGTGAACGCGCGGACCCGCATGGGACAGCGCGGCAGCCGTCATCAGGCCGGTCAGCCCGCCGCCGATAACCGCGATGCTGGGCGCGCCGCCCTCCCTAGTCATCGCTGCCCTCCCCACCGGCAAAATGCCGTTCCACCACATTCCTGGCCAGAGCGGCGAGGTCGGCGCCGTCGAACAGATAGGCGTGGCACCCGGCGGCCTGTCCTGCGGCCACATCACTGTCGCGATCGCCGATGATCACCGACGCGGCAAGGTCGATATTCCATTTTTCGGCCAGCTCGAGGATCATGCCGGGCGCCGGCTTGCGGCGCGGGGACGGCGCTCTCAGTTCCGCGCTCGTGGCGTCAGGGTGGCTGGCGCAAAAGGCGATATCGGTGATCCGCCCGCCGGCCCGTTCCGCCTCGTGGCACAAATGATCGTTGAATGTCGCCATGTCGGCTTCGCTGTACAGCCCTTTGCCGATGCCGCCCTGGTTGGTGACGATGAAACAGGCGACGCCGTGCCGGTGGAACAGCGCCAGCGCCTCGGACGCGCCAGGCATCCAGGCAAAATCCTCTACCTTGTGCGTATAGCCGTGGTCCACATTCAGCGTGCTGTCGCGGTCCAGAAACACCGCTTTTATCTTGCCTGCCGAAGCCGTCATCAGGAAGCTGTTCCTCGTCTTGTCGGGTTACCAAGATGTAGGGTGAGCCTCGCCGCTTGTCCATCGGCAATGCGGTCGCAACCGGGCGCCTGCCGGATTGCCTGCCCGATCACCCGGCAGTGCGCCCGCCGGTTCGGTTGCCGACATCATTATTCAGGGCAGGGATGCCGGAGAGACGTGATGATTTGGCGCTGGGTGATTGCTCCCCATTCGCCGATGCGTTAGTTCTGTGATGTAGTCTGCAATGCAGTCTTGCCGCGCGGGCGGATGACATCCCGCCGGGGCGGCAGGCAACAGGCCTGACGGGCCGGATTGCAGGCCGTATTGTAGGCCAGACGACAGACAGAACGGCATTATGACGGCGCGAATTGGCGGAATATGGAACTGAACCCGGAATACAGGATCTTCGACGGCAATATGTTCGCGCAGATGCGCGCGCTTCTCGCCGACCAGCAGCCCCCCGAGGGTAGCGCACTGCTGGACCTGTCCATCGGCGAGCCGCAGATTCCCAGCGGGCCGCTGCTGACTAACAGCATTGCGGCGCATAATGAAGGCTGGCAGTTCTACCCGAAGGCTGCCGGGCATGCGCGTTTCACGTCTGCGGTGGAGAACTACATCGCCCGCCGCTGGCCGTCTGCCGCCGGGCTGGTCGATCTCGACCGCCAGATGCTGCCGGTCCCCGGCACGCGCGAGCCGCTGGCCTTTTTCGGCGGGCTGGTCCGTAACACCAAGCCGGATGCGGCGGCGCTCGTCGCCAATCCCTATTACCATGCCTGGCGGGCCGGGGCGCTCGCCTCGGGTGCCGAGATCAGATATCTGAATGCTGTCGCGGGCGACGGGTTTGTTCCCGATCTGGGCGCGCAGCCGGATGCCGTGCTGGCGCGAACGACCATTGTGTATCTGTGCAGCCCGACCAATCCGCAGGGCGGGGTGATGTCGCTGGACGACATCAAGTCGGCCATCAGCCTTGCCCGCAAACATGGCTTCCTGCTGGTCATGGATGAATGCTATTGCGACATCTGGCGCGGCACGCCGCCGCCGGGCGCGCTCGAGGCCGCCGCCGCAATTCATGAAGAGGAGGGCGCGGATTCCGGCCTTGATCCGCTGCGCAATCTGGTGGTGCTGAACTCCCTGTCGAAACGGTCAAGCGCCGCCGGGCTTCGCGCCGGCTACATCATCGGCGATGCGTCGGTTATCGGTCTCTATGCCAAGCTGGTGGCGAATTCCGGCTCGCTGGTGCCGACACCCTTGCTGATGGTGGCCGCCGACCTCTATGAGGATGACGACCATGTCGCCGCAATTCGGGCGCATTATGACCACAGCTTCGCCCTTGCCACGCGCTATCTGGGGGTGACACCACCGGACGGCGGATTCTTCCTTTGGCTTCCGGTGGATGACGATCACGAATTCGTCAGGCGATTGATGCGTGAGCAGGCGGTGCGGGCAATGCCGGGGTCCTTCATGGCAGAGACAAGCGATGGTGTGAATCCCGGGGCCGGCTATGTCCGTCTTGCCCTTGTCCATGATCATGAGCGGACCGAGGAGAGCCTTGCCCGGGTCGCCGCGATCCATGATGGCGGCAAGGGCGCCGCGCAGGCAGGCTGATGGCGGAAAACGGGGAAAAGGGCAAACTTCTCTCACCGGCGCTGATGGGCTTCCTGCGCCGGCGGGCGATGGAGGTGTGCGGGCTTCTGCTGATCCTGGCCGGGGGCGCCTTGACGGCGATGCTGTTTTCGCCCGGCCGCCTTGATCCGTCCTGGAGCGCCTTTTCCCCCGGCCCCGTCAACAACTGGTTCGGCCCTGTCGGGGCTGCCATAGCCGGTGGCCTTCGTACCAGCCTCGGTGCGGCGAGCTTCTTCGCCACGCTTCTTCCCCTTGGCTGGGGGTATCGCCTGCTGCGCAAGCAGGAGATCGGCCAGCGTGTGGCACGGCTGTTTCTGGCGCCGGTCGCGTTGCTTCTTCTCGCCAGCGGCATCTATGGCCTGTCGGGCGGTGCCGGCAGCGCTGCCGGCGGTGCCGCTGGTGTGGTGCTCCTCGGCCTGACCATGCCGCATGTGCCGCCGGTGCCGTCCGTCCTCGGTCTTGGCATGGCGCATTATCTTGGCGCCGGATACGCGCTGCTCGGCCTTATGCTCTGGTCCTGGAGCGCCACTCTCTCGCGCCGCCAGTGGGCGTTGCTTGTGATGCCGGTCCGGATGCTGGCACGGCTGGTCGGCGGGGTGTTGAGGCCGCGCCGCGCCGAGGCGGAGGATGGCGGCGAAGACGCGCCGGCGCTGGAATTGACGGAGACGAGCGAGCCCGTTGCCGAGGCAGGCAAAGCGGTGGCCAAGAAACGGCCCCGCAAGGCTGCCGGAAAGAAGAAGCGGCAGGAGCCGACAATCATCGATACCGGCGGCGACACAGCCGTGCCGGCTGCTCCGGCCACCGGTCAGGGGCGGCTTGATTTCGGTGGTGACGGCCAGTTCCGCCTGCCGCCAGCGAAGCTGCTGAAGGCACCCGGAAAGGCGGCCTCCGGCCTGTCGAAGCAGGAGCTCGAGGCCACGGCGGTGGAGCTCGAGACCGTTCTCGGGGACTTTAGTGTCAAAGGGGAAATCACGGAGTCCAGATACGGCCCGGTGGTGACGCGCCATGACCTCGAACCCGCCCCCGGGACGAAATCGCAACGGGTGATCTCGCTGGCTGACGACATCGCCCGGTCGATGAGCGCGGTGTCGGTGCGCGTGGCTGTGGTGCCGGGGCAGAACGTCATCGGCATCGAGCTTCCCAACACAGACCGGCAGGTCGTCGTCCTCCGCGAGATACTGGATCATGCCGTCTGGCAGTCCGACGGCAGCAACCTGCCCATGGCGCTCGGCAAGGACATCGCCGGCGCGCCGGTGATCGTCGATCTGGCGAAGATGCCGCATCTTCTTGTCGCCGGCACCACCGGTTCGGGCAAGTCGGTGGGTATCAATGCGATGATTCTGTCGCTTCTCTATCGCCACACGCCGGAAACCTGCCGGATGATCCTTGTCGATCCCAAGATGCTGGAACTGTCTGTCTATGACGGCATCCCGCATCTGCTGAGCCCGGTGGTGACCGAACCGTCCAAGGCGGTGACAGCGCTGAAATGGGCCGTTCGCGAGATGGAAACCCGCTATCGCAACATGGCGAAGCTGAATGTCCGCAACATCGCCGGTTACAATGAACGCGTGGCCAAGGCACGAGACGAGGGCGAGGTGCTGACCCGCCGTGTCCAGACCGGATTTGACGCCGAGACGGGCCGCCCGGTCTTTGAAGAAGAGATCCTGGATCTGACACCATTGCCCTTCATCGTCGTGGTGATTGACGAGGTTGCCGACCTGATGCTGGTCGCCGGCAAGGAAATCGAGGCTGCCGTGCAGCGCCTTGCGCAGATGGCGCGGGCTGCCGGCATCCATGTGATCATGGCGACCCAGCGCCCCTCGGTTGATGTCATCACCGGCACCATCAAGGCGAACTTCCCCACAAGGATCAGCTTTCAGGTCACCTCGCGGATCGACAGCCGCACCATTCTCGGCGAGCAGGGCGCCGAGCAGCTGCTCGGCCGCGGCGACATGCTGTTCATGGAAGGCGGCGGCCGAGTGACCCGCGTTCATGGGCCGTTCGTGTCCGATGACGAGGTTCAGGCCGTGGCCGATTTCCTGCGCAAGCAGGGCGAGCCGGACTACAATGAAAAGGTCGTCGCCGAGGAAGAAGAGGCGGATGCGGTCCCGTCAGGCGGCACCGGCGACCTTCTTGGCGGCAACAGCCTCTATGATCAGGCGGTGCAGCTGGTGATCCGCGAGCAGAAAGCCTCGACAAGCTTTGTTCAGCGACATCTGAAGATCGGCTATAATCGGGCTGCCACCATCATCGAGGAGATGGAAGGCAACGGCATCATCAGCGCCGCCAATCATGTCGGCAAGCGCGAGGTTCTGGTAAGCGAGGAAGCCGGTCAGTGAGTGCGGGGACGGTCATGAAATGGATGAAGCCTGTAAGGTGGAGGCTGGCACCGGCGGCGATGCCGATGGTAATGCTGGCGGCGTTGCTGGTCGGGGGCACGCTGTTTCCGGCGGCCGGCACGCTGGCCAATGCTCCGGATCCGGTCACTCGCGCCGAGGCCTGGTTCGACGGCATCAGCACGATGAAGGCCGATTTCATTCAGGTGGCATCGGACGGCACGACAGCCACTGGCGAGCTGCATCTTCGCCGTCCGCACCGGATGAAAATCATCTATGACCTCGACGAGCCGCTGATCCTGCTGACGACGCCGGTCTGGCTGCATGTCGACAGGCCCGACGACAGGCATGTCACAAGCTATCCGATCAGCGAGACGCCCCTGTCGCTGATCCTGCAGGAGCAGGTCGAGCTGAGATCGGACGAGTTCAGGACCAGCCACTCGGTACGTAACGGCATTACGCGTATCGTGCTGACAAAAGATACCGGCGAGGCTGCCGGCCAGCTGACGCTGGAATTCACCAACCAGCCTTTCGTGCTGCGCAAATGGTCGATCCGGGATGCCGCCGATGTGACCACGACGGTAACGCTTCAGAACATGAGGTTCGGCCATAGCTACGAGAACAAGTTCTTCGCCAAGACCATCTATCCCGACGAGAACCAGTGACAAACGCTGATTCCGCCGGGGTTGGCGATAAGGGCGCTGACCCGCCACGCTACCAACATTCAGGATTCACATCATGAGACTGGCAACCTGGAACATCAACTCTGTGCGTCTGCGGATCGACCTGGTCACCGGTTTTCTGCGTGATCACGACATCGATGTGCTGTGCCTTCAGGAAACGAAGACCGAGGACCAGCATTTTCCGGCAGAGGCGCTGACCGAAGCAGGATGGCCGCATCAGGTCTATCGCGGCGAGAAAAGCTATAACGGCGTTGCGATTGTCTCGCGGCTGCCACTGTCGGACGGCACCCATATGGACTGGGCCGGACGGACCGACTGCCGCCATATCTCGGCTGTCATCGACGGCGGGGCGCGGGTGCATAATTTCTATGTGCCGGCAGGCGGTGATGTGCCCGACCGGGACGAAAATCCCAAATTCGGCCACAAGCTGGATTTCGTGGCGGAGATGACGGCGCATTTCACCGCGAACCCGCCACAGGCTTCTATCCTTGTCGGCGACCTCAACATCGCTCCGCTTGCCGAGGATGTCTGGTCGACAAAGCAGCTGCAGAAAGTCGTCAGCCACACCCCGGTCGAGCGCGAGGCGCTTCTCCGCCTGATCGACGAGGGCGGCTGGGAGGATGTCGTGCGCAGTCATTTCGGGCCTGAAGAGGTGCTGTATTCCTGGTGGTCCTACCGCGCCCGCGACTGGGCGGCCAGCAACCGCGGCAGGCGGCTCGACCATGTCTGGACAAGCCCCGACCTGGCCGAGCGTGTAAGCGCGGTGAGCATCGAAAGGGCGCTTCGCAGTGCCGAGAAACCCTCCGACCACGTGCCGACGGTGATCGAACTGTCCTGAAATGCGCCGGCACGGCAAAGCCCTGCGCCTTCTTTTCATTTGCGGGCTTTTGGCGTATTAGGCAGGCCATGACGGATTTTCTGAAAATGCACGGCCTTGGAAATGATTTCATCATTTTCGACTGGCGCGACGGCGGACCCGCGACGGTGTCCGAGGCGGCGGCGCGCGCGCTTGCCGACCGCAGGACGGGGATCGGCTGCGACCAGATCCTTGTGATCCGCCCGTCCGACCGTGCCGACATCCGCATGGATATCCTGAATCATGACGGCTCGCCTTCGGGGGCCTGCGGCAACGGCACGAGATGTGTCGCCGACCTCGTCATGGAGTCCGGCATGGGCCCCGGCACGGACCGCCCCCTGACAATCGAGACCGATGGCGCCGATCTCCGCGCCTGGCGGGCCGGCGCCGATATTTCGGTCGATATGGGTCCCGTGGCGACCGGCTGGGCCGATGTGCCGCTGGCCCATGCGGCAGACACGCTTGCGGTGCCGCTCGGGATTGACGGGCTCGGCGATGCCGTCTGCCACTCGCTTGGCAACCCGCATGCCGTCGTCTTTGTCGATGATGCCGAGGCGGTGGATTTGCCGCGTCTTGGACCGCTTGCCGAGACATCACCGCTGTTTCCCGACCGGGTGAATTTGTCGGTTGTCAGCCGCATGGATGACGGGTCGTTCCGCATGCGTGTCTGGGAGCGCGGCGTCGGCATCACAATGGCCTGCGGCAGCGGTGCCTGCGCTGTCGGTGTCGCGGTGGCGCGGCGCGGTCTCGCGGGCGATGCCAACCGCATCGTCATGGATGGCGGGGCGGTGACCATCGACTGGGATCGCGAGACCACCCATGTGACCATGACCGGTCCGGTGGCCTATGTGTGCGAGGGCAGCCTGTCCGCCGGGCTTGCCGGACTTCTGGAGGCCGGTGATGTCAGGCCGTAACGCGCCGCGTGTCGAGACATTCGGCTGCCGGCTGAATATCTGGGAATCCGAGGTTGTTCGTGATCAGGCCTCCGGCGCCGGCTTGAACGACGCGATCATCTTCAATACCTGCGCTGTGACGGCCGAGGCCGAGCGCCAGGCCCGCCAGGCCATTCGCCGCGCGCGCCGCGAAAATCCCGATGCCCGGATCGTCGTTACCGGATGCGCCGCGCAGATCGCCCCCGACAATTGGGATGCCATGCCCGAGGTCGACCATGTGGTCGGCAATCACGACAAGCTGACCGCGCCTGCCTGGCAGGCGCTTGCCAAGGGCGACGCGCCGGTGATTGTCAGCGACGTGATGCAGATACGCGAAACCGCGACCCATATGCTGGACGCCTTTTCCGGGCACACGCGCGGCTTTCTTCAGGTACAGCAGGGATGCGACCACCGCTGCACCTTCTGCATCATTCCCTATGGCCGCGGCAACAACCGGTCCGCCGGTGCGCGGCAGATCGTCGATGCGGCGGCACGCCTTGTCGATGGCGGCGTTGCCGAGATTGTGCTGACCGGGGTCGATATCACCTCCTGGGGAAGCGATCTGCCCGGGCGCCCGCGGCTTGGTGATCTGGTTGCCATGCTTCTTGCCGAGCTTCCGGGCCTGCGCCGCCTGCGGCTGTCGTCGATCGATCCGGCGGAGCCCGACGCGCGCCTCATGGATGTGCTGGCGCGCGAAGACCGGCTGATGCCGCATCTTCACCTGTCCGCGCAGCACGGCGACGACACCATCCTGAAGCGGATGAAGCGCCGGCATCTGGCGCGCGATCTCGTGCGGTTCTGCGACGAGGCGCGGCATCGCCGCCCGGATGTCGTGTTCGGGGCCGACCTGATCGCCGGGTTTCCGACCGAGGACGAGGCGGCGCATGACGCCACCCGCCGCATGATCGAGCGTGCCGGCCTGACCTATCTCCACGTCTTTCCCTATTCGCCGCGTGAAGGCACACCGGCGGCACGGATGCCGCAGCTTGCCGGAAATCTGGTCAAGGCACGTGCGGATTCACTCCGGAAGCTCGGCCATGAGCGGCTGGAAAGGTTTCTTGGCAATGCTGTGGGAAGCCGTGACCAGATGCTGGTCGAATCCGGAAATACCGGTCACGGCCGGAATTATGCCAAGATGAAGCTCGAGGGTGATTTCCTTGAGCCGGGGACGCTTGTCGATGTGACGGTCACCGGTCATGAGGGAGCGGTTCTGACGGTGGTCGCAGAGGACAGGGTGAGTGGAGACCGGGCATGAGCTGGCTGAAGAAACTGACATCCGGCCTCAGCAAGACAAGCGCCAAGGTGACGGCGTCGCTGTCCTCGCTTCTGGGGCGTCCGGCCATCGACGCGGCCTCGATCGAGGAGGTCGAGGACGCGCTGATCGCGGCCGACCTCGGAACCAGGGTGGCGGCACGTCTTGCCGAAGGCGTGCGCCGCCACAAGTTCGATGGTGAAGTGACCGCGCCGGCCCTCGCGGCCGCGCTTGCCGACGGCATTACCGAAATTCTGGACCCGGTCGCGATGCCGCTGGACATCGATCCGGCAAAGCGGCCGCATGTCGTGCTTCTGGTCGGCGTCAACGGATCGGGCAAGACGACGACCGCGGGCAAGCTGGCACAGCAATGGCGCCAGCAGGGCAAGAGCGTGATGCTGGCCGCCGGTGACACGTTCCGTGCCGCCGCCATCGAGCAGCTTCTTGTCTGGGGCGAGCGCACCGGCACCGAGGTTGTGGCCGGCGACCAGGGCGGCGATGCGGCCGCGCTGGCCTATCAGGCGATGGAAAAGGCGAGCGCGCAGGGCACGGACGTGCTGATCATCGATACCGCCGGCCGGCTGCAGAATCGCAGCGAGTTGATGGACGAGCTTGCCAAGATTGTCCGTGTGATCCGCAAGCTCGACGACAGCGCGCCGCATGATTCGGTAATTGTTCTCGACGGCACGGTCGGTCAGAACGCGATTTCACAGGTCAGCGCCTTCAAGGAGGTCGCCGATGTCAGCGGGTTGATCGTGACAAAGCTCGACGGGTCGGCCAAGGGCGGTGTCGTGATTACGCTGGCCGACACCTTCGGCCTTCCTGTGCATGCCGTCGGCGTGGGTGAAGGGGCCGACGATCTCCAGCCGTTCGAAGCACGTGATTTCGCCAACGCCCTTGCAGGTGTTCCGGACACCAGCGCCTGAGCCGGGGTGCCTGCGGCAGCGCTAGCCGAAGGGTCGGCTGCTGCGTCCGGTCAGCCAGTAGACGAACGAGCCCACATATTCGTGAAGTGAGATGCCGACGGATTTGAACCCGGTCGGCAGGTCGAACAGCCCGTTGCCCTCGGCTGTGGTTTGGTAATCTGCGGGATAGGCGATGAGGCCGTCCCAGCCGGCGGCTTCGAACGCCCCCATGGCGCGCGGCATGTGGGATGCCGATGTCACGAGCACCCAGCGTGACCCGGGTTGTGGCACCGCGACTTCAAGCGTATTGACCGCGTTCTCCCAGGTGTTGCGGCTTGTCAGCTCGAAGGTGATGCCGCGCTTTTCAATGCCAAGTTCCGCGAGAAGGCGCCGGGTGATTTCGGCCTCGTTCCAGCCCTTCGGTTTCAACTGGCCGCTGAACCCGGAAAAGACAAGCAGGCTGCCCGGGTGCTGGCGATGCAGCATCAGGCCTTTTGTCAGCCGGTCGGCTGCACCGTTCTGTTGCGCCTGGTTGCGGGAAGCAGAGACTTCGCCTGACCCGGTGTGGCCGCCCAGCACGATGATGCCGTCCACCGGCTGGTCGATCACCGGAACAGGGTAGCTGTTTTCCAGCCCGCGAAGCGGCCATGTCGACACCGGCAGCACGCCGTAGGACAGCGGCAGCAGCAAGGCAAGCCAGATGAAGATGCGCATGGCCCGCCGTTTTCGCATCAACCTCATTACCAATGCCGCCAGCAGCAGGATGTAGGGATGTGCCAGCGGCTGCAGCAGGACGGCCAGAATCTTCGAGGCAACGAAAAACATTCCCCATTCTTGACAAGCAGCGCGAAAAAGCGCAACACACACGCACATCACGCCATCACCGGCTGCCAGACCTTAACGGGTTCCATCCGTCCTTGAAGTATTCGAGCACGGGTGCCAAATGCGTTCGCGGCGCGCGTGATACCGCAATGTGACAGGCAACGGGAGTGCCGGAGGCACCATGTTCGACAGTCTGAAGGACAAGCTGCAGGACGTTTTCAGCGCCCTTGGCAAGCGCGGGGCGCTCCGGGAATCGGACGTCGATGCCGCGCTTCGCGAGGTGCGGCTGGCATTGCTTGATGCCGATGTCGCGCTTCCTGTCGTCAAGAGCTTTGTCGCCAATGTCCGTGAAAAGGCTGTCGGCTCGGACGTTCTGAAGTCGGTTCGCCCCGACCAGCAGGTCATCAAGATCGTCAATGACGCGCTGACCGAGGTTCTGGGAAGCGAGCCCGCGCCGCTGAATATCGCTGTGAACCCGCCCGCGGTCATCCTGATGGCCGGCCTTCAGGGCTCGGGCAAGACCACCACCGCCGGCAAGCTGGCGCTGCGCCTGCGCACGCGCGAGCGCAAGAAGGTCATGCTGGCCTCGCTTGACGTGACCCGCCCGGCCGCGCGCGAACAGCTTCGTATTCTCGGCGAACAGGCCGAGGTCGGCGTCCTGCCGGAAGCCGACCGCGAATCACCTGCGCAGATCGCCAAGCGTGCCCTGCAGGCAGCCAAGCTCCAGGGGTTCGACGTCCTGATCCTCGATACCGCCGGCCGGGTCACCATTGATGAAGGGCTGATGGCCGAGCTTCGCGAGGTGAAGGCGCTGACCAATCCGCACGAGGTACTGCTGGTCGCCGACGCGATGACCGGTCAGGACGCCGTGACCACGGCGACCGCCTTCAACGAGGCTGTCGACATCACCGGCATCGTGCTGACGCGCCTCGACGGTGATGCGCGTGGCGGCGCCGCGCTGTCGATGCGCGAGATCACCGGCTGCCCGATCAAGCTGGTCGGTGTCGGCGAAAAGCAGGACGCGCTGGAGGAATTCGATCCGGCGCGGATGGCCGGACGTATCCTCGATATGGGCGATGTCGTCGCCCTTGTCGAAAAGGCGGCGGAGAATATCGAGCAGGAGGAAGCCGAGCGCCTTGCCAAGCGCATGGCAAAGGGTCAGTTCGACATGAACGACTTCCTCTCGCAGCTTCGCCAGCTTCAGAAGATGGGTGGACTCGGCGGCATCATGGGCATGCTCCCCGGGCTCGGAAAGATGCAGAAGCAGATCGCCGCAGCCGGCATCGATGATTCGATGATCCGACGGCAGGAGGCGATCATCCTGTCGATGACCAAGAAGGAACGAAGCTCTGTCGGGCTGTTGAACGCGTCGCGCCGCAAGCGCATCGCGGCGGGGTCCGGCACATCGGTCCAGGAGGTCAACCGCGTCGTCAAGCAGTACCAGGAAATGGCCAAGATGATGAAGAAGCTTGGCGGCAAGTCCGGCGCGTCGATGATGAAGGCGCTGATGGGCGGCGGCATGGGCGGAATGCCCGGTGGCATGCCGGGCGGCGCGCCAGGAGGAACTTCGGGTGGCGGCATGCCGGGACTTGGCGGTCTCGGCGGCGGCCTTCCGGGAAATTTGCCGGGCGGCAAGGGCGGTTTGCCCGGGCTTCCCGGCGGTCTGCCGGGGCTTGGTGGCAAGCCTTCCGGCAAGAAGAAATAGTCAAAACAGCCATAACTCTTTTCGAAAGGACGAATATTCATGGCTCTCAAGATCAGACTTGCCCGCGGCGGCGCCAAGAAGCGCCCGTTTTACCGTATCGTTGTTGCCGAGGCGTCCGCCCCGCGTGACGGCCGTTATGTCGAGCGGGTCGGCACCTACAACCCGATGGTGCCGAAAGACCACGACCAGCGCCTGACGCTGAAAGCCGAGCGCATCACCTACTGGCTCGGCCAGGGCGCGCAGCCGACCGAGCGTGTGCAGAAGATGCTGGCCGGTGCCGGCCTTGCCGAAGCTCCGGTAATTCGCGAGCAGCCAAAGAAGTCGGCACCTGGCAGGAAGCGCGCCGAGCGCGAGGCCGAGGAAGCCGCGGCCGCAGCGGATGCAGCTGAAGCCGCCGCCGCCGAAGAAGCGCCAGCCGAGGAAGCTGCTGCTGAAGAGGCCCCTGCTGAAGAGGCCCCTGCGGAGGAGGCCCCGGCCGAAGAGGCGGCAGCCGAAGAAGCTCCGGCTGAAGAGGGCTCTTCCGAGGAGTCATGACCACGGACCGGCTCGCCATCGGGGCGGTTGCCGGTGCCCATGGGGTGAGGGGCCAGTTCAAGGTCAAGCCCTTCACCGAGGCACCGCGTGATATCGCCTCCTATGGTCCGGTTCTGGCCGGTGACCGGCAGCTGACCCTTGTTGTGAAGGGCGTGGCCTCGAACGGGATGGTCATTGTCGCGGCGGCGGAAATCACCGACCGCGACGCCGCCCAGGCGCTTCGCGGCACCGAACTGACGGTGGCGCGCGGCAGGCTTCCGGCGCCGGAGGGCGACGAGGTCTACCATGCCGACCTGATCGGGCTTGCCGCCGAGACACCGGATGGCGCCCTGCTTGGCAGGCTGGTGGCGCTGCATGATTTCGGTGCCGGTGAAATTGCCGAGGTGAAACCTGAAAAGGGACCCTCGGTGATGTTGCCCTTCGGTCCGGACTATGTTCCGCAGATTGACCTGGAGGGCGGGCGTGTCGTGATTGCGCCGCCCGACGGGTTGCTGGAGATGGCGGCGGCGGCCGGTTCGCCGCCGGAGGACGGGAGAGATGGCTGAGGCAGGCTGGCAGGCGACGGTTCTGACGCTGTTCCCGGAGATGTTTCCGGGACCGCTTGGGGCATCGCTTGCCGGGAAATCCCTGAAGGAGGGCATCTGGTCGCTGAAAACGCTGGACATTCGGCAGTTTGCGCGCGATAAGCACCGGACTGTCGACGATGTGCCCCTTGGGGGCGGCGTCGGCATGGTGCTGAAGCCCGATGTCGTGGCGGCGGCACTGGACGAGGTCAGCGCAGCTCCCGGCCCCAGAATCTACCTGACCCCGCGGGGTCGGCCACTGGACCAGCCGCTGGCGCGGCAACTTGCCGAAGGCGATGGTGCGGTATTTCTGTGTGGGCGCTATGAGGGTGTCGACCAGCGCGTGATCGACGCGGCGCAGATGCTGGAAGTCAGCATCGGGGACTACATTCTGTCGGGCGGCGAAATGGCGGCACTGACGGTACTGGATGCGGTGGTCAGGCTTTTGCCGGGCGTGATCGGCAAGGAAGAAAGCCACCGCGAGGAAAGTTTCGAGACCGGGTTGCTGGAGCCTTCGCTCTACACCCACCCGCGGAACTGGAACGGAATCGAGGCGCCGGAAATTCTGGCGTCGGGCCACCACCAGAAGATCGCCGAATGGCGTCTGGAGGAGGCGAAGAAGGAGACGCGGACGCGTCGACCGGATTTGTGGCAGAGGTACCTGCAAGGGCAGGGACCGGACAACAAGGCGAAGGAATAGGGCGATGAACATCGTTGACCGCATTGGCAAGAAGCAAATGGAAAAGGCGCTGGCGCAGCGCGCCATGCCGGAATTCGGCGCAGGCGACACGCTGCGTGTCGACGTGAAGGTTGTCGAAGGTTCGCGTGAGCGGATCCAGGCATTCGAGGGCGTCTGCATCGCCCGCAAGAATGACGGTGTGAACTCATCCTTCACCGTCCGCAAGCTGTCCTACGGCGAGGGCGTCGAGCGGGTTTTCCCGCTTTACGGTCCGCAGGTTGCCGGCGTCACCGTGGTGCGCCGTGGCCGTGTCCGCCGGGCAAAGCTCTATTATCTGCGTGGCCGGACCGGCAAGGCCGCCCGCATTGCCGAAAAAACAACAAACCGCGAGGCGTCTTCCTCCTGACGGCTGTGACCGGCAAGGAAGATCCCCTCGCCGGCAGCCCTAACGGAGGAATACATGTCGGCGCCAAAGACCCTTTTTGACAAAATCTGGGATGCGCATGTTGTGCATCGCCAGGATGACGGTACCTGCCTGATTTACATCGACAGGCACCTTGTTCACGAGGTGACCAGCCCGCAGGCCTTCGAAGGCCTGCGCAATGCCGGGCGGGCCGTTCGCGCGCCGAACCGCACCCTTGCCGTCGCCGACCACAACGTCCCGACAACAGATCGCTCCGCCGGCATCGCCGACGAGGAGTCGCGCATTCAGGTCGAGGCGCTTGCCAAGAACGCCGCCGATTTCGGTGTTCCCTATTTCGCCATGAACGATATCCGTCAGGGCATCGTCCATGTGATCGGGCCGGAGCAGGGCTTCACCCAGCCTGGCATGACCATCGTCTGCGGTGATTCGCACACCGCGACCCATGGCGCGTTCGGCGCGCTGGCATTCGGCATCGGCACATCCGAGGTCGAGCATGTGCTGGCCACCCAGACGCTGATCCAGAAGCCTGCCAAGAACATGCGGATCACCGTTGACGGCGATCTGGCACCCGGCGTCACCGCCAAGGATGTGATCCTCGCCATCATCGGCAAGATCGGCACCGCCGGCGGCACCGGGCATGTCATCGAATTTGCTGGCTCGGCCATTCGCGACCTGTCGATGGAAGGCCGGATGACCGTCTGCAACATGGCGATCGAGGGCGGCGCGCGCGCCGGCATGATCGCGCCGGACGAAAAGACATTCGCCTATATCAAGGACAAGCCGATGTCGCCGAAGGGCGATGTCTGGGACAAGGCCGTCGCCTACTGGCGCTCGCTGCCGTCCGACGAAGGTGCCAGCTATGACACCGAGATCGTGCTTCCCGCCGCCGAGATCGCGCCGACCGTGACCTGGGGCACGTCGCCCGAGGACGCGCTGCCGATCACCGGTTCTGTTCCGGATCCCGACAAGGAAACGGACGAGGCGAAGCGTGCCAAATTGCAGCGCGCCATCGACTATATGGGCCTGACCGCCGGCCAGAAGCTGACCGATGTGAAGATCGACACGGTCTTTATCGGGTCCTGCACCAACAGCCGGATCGAGGATCTGCGCTCGGCCGCCTCTGTTGCCGAGGGCCACAAGGTCGCCGACGGCATCCGCGCGATGGTCGTTCCGGGCTCCGGCCTTGTAAAGGAGCAGGCCGAGGCCGAGGGACTCGACAAGGTGTTCACGGCTGCCGGTTTCGAATGGCGCGAGCCGGGATGTTCCATGTGCCTTGCGATGAACGCGGACAAGCTGTCCGAGGGCGAGCGCTGCGCCTCGACCTCGAACCGCAATTTCGAAGGTCGCCAGGGACGCGGCGGACGCACGCATCTTGTCAGCCCGGAAATGGCGGCTGCCGCCGCCGTAACCGGTCATCTGACCGATATTCGCGATTTCCAGGGCTGAGCGGCAGGGAGTGACTCATGAAAAAGTTTGACCAGCTGACCGGCGTTGCCGCGCCGCTCAACATCCTCAATATCGATACCGATATGATCATCCCGAAGCAGTTCCTGAAGACCATCAAGCGGTCGGGGCTGGGCGCGAACCTGTTCGACGAGATGCGCTTCACGCAGGATGGCAAGGAGATTGCCGATTTTGTGCTGAACCGCGAGCCCTATCGCGGCGCCGAGATCATCGTCGCCGGCGACAATTTCGGCTGCGGGTCGAGCCGCGAGCACGCGCCATGGGCGCTTCTCGATTTCGGCATCCGCTGCGTGATCTCGACCAGTTTCGCCGACATCTTCTACAACAACTGCTTCAAGAACGGCATTCTGCCGATCACCGTTTCGGCTGACGACCGCGACGCGCTGATGGCCGATGCGGCCGATGTCGAGAACCCCGAGCTCTCGATCGATCTCGAGACGCAGACCATCCGCCGTCCGAACGGCGTGGAGGTCAGCTTCGAAATCGACCCGTTCCGCAAACAGTGCCTTCTCGAGGGGCTGGACGATATCGGCCTGACCCTGGAGAAGGGCGGGTCGATCGACAGCTTCGAGGCAACCCGCGCCGAAGAGAAGCCCTGGCTCTAGCAGCCGGCCGGCGATCCCGCCGGACCGGACACCGGACCAGAAACCAGACCAGAAACCAGACCAATCGGGGGCAGGACCAGCTCATGGCATCGAACCGTAAAATCATGGTGCTTCCGGGTGACGGAATCGGCACCGAAATCATGGCAGCCAACATGAAGATCATCGACTGGCTCGCCAAGCACAGGTCGATCGATTTCGACATGCAGGAAGGCCTTGTCGGCGGCGCGGCCTATGACGCGCACGGCACGCCGCTGACCGACGAGACGCTGGCCGATTCGATCGCGTCCGACGCCGTGCTGTTCGGTGCCGTCGGTGGCCCGGCCTATGACGATCTTGCCTTCGAGCTGAAGCCCGAGCGCGGCCTTCTGGCATTGCGCAAGGAGATGGACCTGTTTGCCAACCTGCGCCCGGCCATTGTCTTTCCGTCGCTTGTCGAGGCATCGACGCTGAAGCCGGATGTGGTCTCCGGCCTCGATATCATGATCCTTCGCGAGCTGTGCGGCGGGTCCTATTTCGCCGAGCCGCGCGGCATCGACGATCTGGCTGACGGCACCCGCAAGGGCTATGACACCAACGCCTATACCACGCCCGAGATCGAGCGGATCGGTCGTGTCGGGATGGATCTTGCGCGCAAGCGCGGCGGCAAGCTGACCTCGGTCGAAAAGTCGAATGTCATGCATTCGGGCATTCTCTGGCGGCAGGTGATGACGGCACTTCACGCCGCCGAGGGCGAGGGCGTCGAGCTTGGCCATATGTATGCCGACAACTGCGCCATGCAGCTTGTCCGCAACCCCAAGCAGTTCGATGTGATTGTCACCGACAATCTGTTCGGCGACCTGCTGTCCGACTGTGCCGCGATGCTCACCGGGTCCCTCGGCATGCTGCCGTCGGCGTCGCTCGGCGCGCCGGATCCGGAGACCGGCCTTCCCAAGGCGATGTACGAGCCGGTCCACGGGTCGGCACCGGACATCGCCGGCAAGGGCATCGCCAACCCGCTGGCCCAGTTCATGAGCTTTGCGATGCTGCTTCGTTACAGCTTCGACCAGGGAGCCGAGGCCGACCTTCTCGAGGCGGCCGTCGACAAGGCGCTGCAATCGACCCGCACCGGCGACATCATGACCCCGGGCTGCACCGAAACCGGCACCGACGGCATGACCGCGGCCGTGCTGGACGCGATGGACAGGCTGGCGCGCTAGCACCACCTGCAATGTGAGACTGAACCGCCCGGCAACATCAGGCCGGCGGGAAACGAGGATAGAGATGGGATACAGAGTTGCTGTTGTCGGCGCCACCGGCGCTGTCGGACGCGAGATGCTGCAGACACTTGCCGAGCGGAATTTTCCGGCGGACAAGGTGCATGCGCTCGCCTCGTCGCGCTCGGCCGGGCGCGAGGTGTCCTATGGCGAGGATGACGTGCTGACCATCGGCGCCCTCGACAAGTTCGATTTCGGCGAGGCCGACATCGCGCTGTTCTCGGCGGGTGGCGACACTTCAAAGGCCGTCGCCCCGAAGGCAGGCGAGGCCGGTTGCATCGTCATCGACAACTCGTCCGCCTTCCGCATGGAAGACGACGTGCCGCTGATCGTGCCGGAGGTCAACCCCGACACGGTCGAAAGCGCACTTCCGGCGAATGGCGGGCGCAACATCATCGCCAACCCGAACTGCTCGACCGCCCAGCTCGTCGTGGCGCTGAAGCCGGTGCACGACGCCTTTGGCGTGCGTCGCGTCGTGGTGTCGACCTATCAGGCGACTTCGGGCGCGGGCAAGGCCGGCATGGACGAGCTGTTCAACCAGACCCGCGGCATCTATGTGAATGACGTGGTGCAGCCGGAGAAGTTCACCAAGCAGATCGCCTTCAACGCGATCCCGCATATCGACAGCTTCCTCGATGACGGTTTCACCAAGGAAGAGTGGAAGATGACCGTCGAGACGAAGAAGATTCTCGACCCGTCAATCGAGCTGGTCGCGCATTGTGTTCGTATCCCGGTCTTCATCGGGCACAGCGAGGCTGTGTTCATCGAGACCGACAAGCCGATGACGGAAAAGGGGTTTCGTGACCTGCTCCGCGAGGCGCCGGGTGTCACCGTGATCGACCATCGTGCGAATGAGGGCTATGTCACGCCGCATGAATGTGCCGGCGAGGACGCTGTCTTTATCAGCCGGATCCGCAAGGACCCCACCGTCGAGAACGGCATGGTGTTCTGGTGCGTCTCGGACAATCTTCGCAAGGGCGCGGCGCTGAATTCCGTCCAGATCGCAGAGCTTGTCGCCGAACGCGGGCTGTCGGGTCGTTAGGCGACGGCTCGCCGGTCAGCGCGCCAGCGCTCTCACTGTCTCAAGCGATTCCAGAAGCGCGAGGTCGCGCCCGTCGGGGCTTGCGGCAATGATCGACTGCGCCGTATGGCTGGCAGCCTTGAAGGCATCGGGAAGCTGACATCCGAGATTCAGCATCCCGGCCAGCAGCACCGTCAGCAAATCACCGCCGCCGGCGACATTCTTGCTGGCATCACTGGCGGCCTGCCAGTGGGTACCATTGTCTGCGGTGACCAGAAGGTCGCCCGTGCGGCCATCCCCGGTCACGCCTGTGGTGACGACAGCCTTCAGGCCATAGCGGTCGATAAGGTCACCGGCGGCACGGGCGCTGTCGTCCTGCCCGCCGACATCGCGGCCCGCCAACCAGGACAGTTCGTAGTGATTCGGCGTGATGATATCGGCCCGCGGCAGCAGTTCGGCCATCATCGCGTCGGCGATCTCCTGCGCGACATAAAGCCGCCCGCCGTCACCCAGAACCGGATCGAGGATATAGGTCCCGCCGGTGGCATCGCGCCAGCCATCGACAAACGCCGCGATGCCGGCCACCTGGGCGGCGCTGCCCAGATAGCCGCTGGTGACAATGTTGATGCCGGATGTGTCGGTGAGGCTCAGGATGCCGTCAAGGACAGCGGCCAGGATATCGTCCGGAACCGCGCCACCGGCGCGTTTCCCGTATCCGGGATGGGCCGCGAGCATCACCGTATCGACCAGCATCGGATGCTGCCCGAGCGCGGTCAGCACCGGTCCTGCGACGGTGTTGCCGACAAAGCCGGCGGCGACCGATGACTGGATGGAAAGAACCTGTTTCATCATTGCCGAGTTGTCACCGGAATCAGGTAACGAGGCAAATGAAATCTGCTGTAACCGGCGCAGACCATGCGAAGTTCCCTGCTTTCACATTGACTAATATCCGTCTTTCACCATAAATTTCGGTCAGGTGCCAACCTGCAAAAAAGGAAGCCCTCATGGCGAGGACACGTCCGCTGTCGCCCCACCTTCAGGTGTATCGGCCGCAGCTTACTTCAATGATGTCGATCGCACATCGCGCGTCCGGTATCGTGCTGACGACAGGAACGGTCCTTCTGGCCGCCTGGCTCGTCGCGCTGGCGCACAGCGCCGAAAGCTATGAAATGGTATCCGGACTGCTGGCGCATCCTTTGGGGCAATTTGTCCTATTCGGGTATTCGGCCGCGCTGATCTATCATGCTTTAAATGGAATCAGGCATTTGGCATGGGATCTGGGCTATGGGCTGACGATCCCCGAAGTCTACAGGAATGGCCATATCGTGCTGTTCCTGACGATGGTTCTGACGGCAGGCCTGTGGGCCGCCGTATGGATGTAGAGGGCGGCGCGATGGCGGAATATCCTGCGGGTATCGGGCACAGGCGGCGGCATTCCGGTGTCTCGCACTGGCGCTGGCAGCGTTACAGCGCGGTTCTCGTGCTCGCCTTGATAACTTACTTCACCGTGCTGCTGGCCAGTCTTGGCGGGCTTGATCACGACGGGGCGACGGCGCTTGTTGGCCATCCCGCCAACGCACTGGCGCTGGCGGTGCTCGTGACGGTCGGGCTCTGGCACGGAACTCTCGGCCTGCAGGTGGTGATCGAGGATTATATCACCATCAAGGGCGGCCGCCAGATGGCACTCATGGCCATGCGGGCGGCAATGGCAATCATCGGACTGGCCACATTGTGGGCCGTCTCGCGGATCGCGCTCTAGGCGTGCCGCTGGTCCGGACAGGGATATAGAAGGGCGGGCGCATGTCGGCTTACGAGATTACAGATCACCATTACGACGTTGTCGTCGTTGGCGCCGGCGGCGCCGGTCTTCGCGCGACACTCGGCATGGCGGCGGCAGGCCTGAACACCGCCTGTATCACCAAGGTCTTCCCGACCCGGTCGCACACGGTTGCCGCGCAGGGCGGCATTGGCGCCGCGCTCAACAATATGGGCGAGGGCGACAACTGGCAGTACCACATGTACGACACGGTCAAGGGGTCCGACTGGCTCGGCGACCAGGACGCGATCGAATATATGTGCCGCAACGCCATTCCTTCGGTGATCGAGCTCGAGAATTACGGCGTTCCCTTCTCACGGACCGAGGAAGGCAAGATCTACCAGCGCCCGTTCGGTGGTCATACGCTCGACTATGGCAAGTCGATGGCGCGCCGCGCCTGCGCCGCTGCCGACCGCACCGGGCACGCCATTCTCCACACGCTTTACCAGCAGTGCCTGAAGCACAAGGCGCATTTCCATATCGAGTATTTCGCGCTCGACCTGCTGATGAACGAGGACGGCGAATGTGCCGGCATCATCGCACTGTGCATGGAAGACGGCACGCTGCACCGTTTCTGGGGCCAGCAGACCGTTCTGGCGACCGGCGGTTACGGCCGGGTCTATTTCTCCTGCACCTCGGCGCATACCTGTACCGGCGACGGCAATGCGATGGCGCTTCGCGCCGGACTGCCGCTCCAGGACATGGAGTTCGTGCAGTTCCATCCGACAGGCGTTTACGGCGCCGGCGTCCTGATCACCGAAGGCGCGCGTGGCGAGGGCGGCTACCTGACGAATTCAGAGGGCGAGCGTTTCATGGAGCGGTTCGCGCCGACAGCCAAGGATCTCGCAAGCCGCGATGTTGTCAGCCGCGCCATGACGATCGAGATCAATGAAGGCCGCGGTGTGGGCCCGAACAAGGACCACATCATGCTGCATCTCGAGCATATCGATGCCGACACGCTGCACCAGCGGCTCCCGGGCATCACCGAGACGGCGAAGATTTTCTGCGGCGTCGATGTGACCCGCGAGCCGATCCCGGTGCTGCCGACCGTGCATTACAATATGGGCGGCATTCCGACGAACTATCACGGCGAGGTGATTTCGGCCGCGAACGGAGACGACAGCGCGACCGTGCCGGGCCTGATGGCCATCGGCGAGGCGGCCTGCGTGTCGGTTCATGGCGCCAACCGGCTTGGTACGAACTCGCTTCTCGACATCGTGGTGTTCGGCCGTGCCGCCGCGCACCGTGCCGCCGAGACCTGTACCGCCGGCGGGACCGCGCGCAGCGCGCCGCAAGAAGCCACGGAAAAGGCGCTCGACAGGTTCGACCGGATGCGCCATGCCAAAGGTGATGTCGGCGCTGCCGAAATCCGCCTCGAGATGCAGCAGGCGATGCAGCGTCATGCCGCCGTCTTCCGCTCGACAGACAGCCTGTCGGACGGCGTCGCCAGCATGGACAAGATCGCCGCGAAGATGGGCCATATCGGGGTGAAGGACCAGTCGCTGATCTGGAACACCGACCTTGTCGAATCGCTTGAGCTCGAGAACCTGATGGGCCAGGCGCTCGTCACCATCCGGTCCGCCGACCAGCGCGAGGAATCGCGCGGCGCCCACGCGCATGAGGACTGGCCCGAGCGCGATGACGAGAACTGGATGAAGCACACCGTCATGTGGCTCGACGAAAACAACAAGTCACGCCTCGACTATCGTGGTGTGGTAATGAACACGCTCAGCAACGACGTGGCGCCGATCCCGCCGGCACCGCGCGTCTACTGAGGCCTGACTGATACGTCACTGACAGATACGTCACTGGGGGAACTTGGCGATGGCGGAATTTACCCTGCCTGCGAATTCGAAAATGTCTTCGGGCGCCTATCACAAGGCGCCGGAAGGCTCGTCAAACGTTCGCGTGTTCCAGATCTATCGCTGGTCGCCCGACGATGACGAGAACCCGCGGCTCGACAAGTTCGAGGTCGATCTCGACGATTGCGGGCCGATGGTTCTGGACGCGCTGATCAAGATCAAGAGCGAACAGGACAGCAGCCTGACCTTCCGCCGCTCCTGCCGCGAAGGCATCTGCGGCTCCTGCTCGATGAACATCGACGGCACCAACACGCTGGCCTGCCTGAAAAGCATCGACGAGGTCAAAGGCGAGGTGAAGATCTTCCCGCTGCCGCACATGCCGGTGGTCAAGGATCTCGTTCCCGATCTGAGCAACGCCTATCGCCAGCTGGCCTCGATCGAACCCTGGCTGAAGTCTGACAAGGACGCGCCCGAGGGTGAAGAGCGCCGGCAGTCGCCTGAAGAGCGCGAGAAGCTCGACGGATTGTGGGAATGCGTACTTTGCTTCAGCTGCTCGACGGCATGCCCGAGCTACTGGTGGAACAGCGATGAATATCTGGGTCCGGCAGTGCTGCTGCAGGCCTATCGCTGGGTTGCCGACAGCCGTGACGACAGCACCGACGAGCGTCTCGACGCGCTCGATGACAGCTTTGCGCTGTATCGTTGCCACACGATCATGAACTGTGCGAAGACCTGTCCGAAGGGGCTGAACCCCGGCAAGGCCATCGCCGGCATCAAGAGCGAGATTGCCAGCCGCTAGGGCTATGCCTGCCTGTCACCACGCCGGACGGGACCATGCCGGACACCGGACAAAAAGATAACGACAAAGACGACGCCCGCGGCGGAACAGGGCCGGCGGGTCCCGTTGTCTCGGCCATGGCATCGCGCATCGCCGCCGGCGAGCTGTCGCCGGATGACGGGCAGCGCGCCGTCGCCGTCGCCCTCGACAGCCTGATTGACGAACTTGCCGCCGACGCGCGCCGACGCTGGCTGCCGCTGCGCCGGGCGGCGCAGCCGCGTGGCCTCTATATCCATGGCGGCGTCGGGCGCGGCAAGACGATGCTGATGGACATGTTCCATGATGCGCTGGCCGCCGCCGTAACCGGCATCACGCCATTCCGCCTGCATTTCCATGATTTCATGGTTCTGGCGCAGGACGAGGTGCATGCGGCGCGAGAGGCCGGGGCAGCCGATCCGATCATCACCGCCGCCGATGCGCTGGCGGCGCGGGGGCGGGTCATGTGTTTCGATGAAATGGAGGTCCGCGACATCGCCGATGCGATGATCCTGGCGCGCCTGTTCACGGCGCTGTTCGACCGCGGCGTGACCCTTGTCGCCACATCCAACCGGCATGCTGACGAGCTCTACAAGAACGGTCTGCATCGCGACCGGTTCCTGCCTTTCATCGCGCTGCTGAAAACAAAGTGCAAAATGATCGAAATCGCTGCCGGGCAGGACTGGCGTGCCAGTGTTCTGGCGCAGATTCCGGCCTGGTACACGCCCGATGACGAGGTTGCGCTGGCGGCCCTTGAGTCGGCCTTTGCCAGGCTTGCCGGAACGGTGCCGGTCGGAACCGACATTGTCCGTGTTGCAGGCCGCGAGATTCTCTTCGACAAGGTGGCCGGCGATGTGGCGCGCACCGATTTCGCATCTCTGTGCGAGGCGCCGCTGGCGGCGCGCGACTATCTTGCCATCGCCGGACGGTTCGCCGGGCTGGTACTGGCCGGCATCCCGCGGCTGAGCGACGCCAACGAGCCGGCAGCCCGAAGGTTCATGTGGCTTGTCGATGCGCTTTATGACCGGCAGCGCTTCCTGATCGCCTCGGCGGCGGACGAGATTGGCGGCCTTTATGACGGGCACCAGTTCGCCTTTGAATTCGACCGGACACGCTCGCGGCTCGGTGAAATGACCCGCCGCACGGCTGCGGGGCGGCCAATTGACGAATAACCCCTGCCTGTTTCGAATTCGACACCAATTCTTCTTGTTTGACCACAGAGTTTCGGCTACACCCACGGCAACGTTCAGCGGTGCCTGCTGACGGCGTCGCCATGAACGGAACAGGTCCCGTTTTTCAGGAATACAACCCATGGCCCGCAACAAGATCTCTCTCGTCGGTGCCGGCAATATCGGGGGCACCCTGGCGCTCCTCGCCGGCCTCAAGCAACTCGGTGACGTCACACTCTTCGACATTGCCGAAGGCATTCCCCAGGGCAAGGCGCTCGACATCGCGCAAGCCAGCCCGATCGAGGGTTTCGATGCCGTCATGGAGGGTTCGAACGGCTATGAGGCGCTTGCCGGAAGCGATGTCGTTATCGTGACCGCCGGTGTCGCCCGCAAGCCCGGAATGAGCCGCGACGACCTGATCGGCATCAACACCAAGGTCATGCAGCAGGTTGGCGCGGGAATCCGCGACAACTGCCCGGACGCCTTCGTGATCTGCATCACCAACCCGCTCGATGTCATGGTCGGCATCCTGCAACAGGCATCCGGCCTGCCGACCGCGCGTGTCGTCGGCATGGCAGGTGTTCTGGATTCGGCGCGTTTCCGCTATTTCCTTGCCGAGGAATTCAAGGTGTCGGTTGAAGACGTCACCGCCTTTGTCCTTGGCGGCCATGGCGACACCATGGTTCCGCTCGTCCGCTATTCCACGGTTGCCGGCATTCCGGTTCCGGACCTGATTGAAATGGGATGGTCCACCGAGGCGAAAATCGCCGAGATCGTGCAGCGCACCCGTGACGGCGGCGCCGAGATCGTCGGCCTGCTGAAGACAGGGTCGGCTTTCTATGCGCCGGCATCCTCGGCGATCGAGATGGCCGAGGCCTATATCCATGACAAGAAGCGCGTCCTGCCTTGCGCCGCCTATGTGGACGGCGCCTACGGGCTGGACGGGCTTTATGTCGGCGTGCCGGTCGTCCTGGGCGCCGGCGGCGTCGAGCGTGTCGTCGAGATCGCGCTGAACGAGGACGAGAAGGCGATGTTCGACCATTCGGTTGCCGCCGTTCGTGCGTTGAACGAGGTTGTTGAATCTCTGGAGTAGAGTAGAGCGCGGGCTGCGGCCCGCCAGTGGGGGGTTACATGAATATCCATGAACATCAGGCCAAGGGCCTGCTGGCCGGCTTCGGCGTCGCTGTGCCGCGCGGCACAGCAGCCTTCACGGTTGACGAAGCCGTCGCTGCTGCCACCGATCATGGTGGTCTGATGCATGTGGTCAAGGCGCAGATTCATGCTGGCGGACGCGGCAAGGCGGGCGGCGTCAAGGTCGTCAAATCTGTCGAAGAGGTCCGCGAGGTGGCGACCGAGCTTCTGGGCAAGACTCTGGTCACGCATCAGACCGGCCCTCAGGGCCGAGAGGTCCAGCGCCTCTATATCGAGGAAGGCTGCGACATCGGCGACGAGCTGTATCTGTCGATCCTGGTCGATCGCGGCACCAGCCGGGTGACGATCATCGCCTCCAGCGAAGGCGGCATGGATATCGAGGAGGTCGCCGAAACGAACCCCGAGAAAATCCTGTCCCTCGGCATCGATCCGGCTACCGGCCTGCAGCCCCATCATATCCGCCGCATCGCCGGCGTGCTCGGCCTGTCGAAGGACACGGCGAAGCAGCTTCCGGGCTTCCTCGGCGGTTTGTACCGCGCCTTCAACGAGCTGGATGCGAGCCTTCTGGAGATCAACCCGCTCGTTGTGACCGGAAGCGGCGATCTCCTGGCGCTCGATGCGAAGATGAGCTTCGATGACAACGCGCTCTACCGTCATCCCGATGTGCTGGCGCTTCGCGACCTTGCCGAGGAAGACCCGGCCGAAGTGCGCGCCAGCGAATTCGAGCTCAACTACATCAAGCTCGACGGCAATATCGGCTGCATGGTGAACGGCGCCGGCCTCGCCATGGCGACCATGGACATCATCCAGCTGCAGGGCGGCTCTCCGGCGAACTTCCTCGATGTCGGTGGCAGCGCCACCGCCGAGCGTGTCACCGAAGCCTTCAAGATCATTCTCTCCGACGAGAATGTGAAGGGCATCCTTGTCAACATCTTCGGCGGCATCATGCGCTGTGACATCATCGCCGAGGGCGTTGTCAGCGCGGCCCGCAGCCTTGGGCTCGACAAGCCGCTGGTCGTGCGGCTCGAGGGCACCAATGTCGAAGAGGGCAAGCGCATCATGGCCGAGAGCGGCCTCGACATCATTGCGGCAGACAATCTGGCCGACGCCGCGGCGAAAATCGTCGCCGCGACAGCCTGACGGGGGAATATGTCATGTCAGTACTCGTGAACAGCCAGACCAGGGTCATCTGCCAGGGCTTTACCGGCTCGCAGGGCACCTTCCATTCCGAACAGGCCATCGATTACGGCACCAACATGGTCGGCGGTGTCACGCCGGGCAAGGGCGGGCAGACGCATCTCGGCCTGCCGGTGTTCAACTCGGTCGCCGACGCGATGGCCGAAACCGGCGCAAACGCTTCGGTGATCTATGTGCCGCCGCCGTTCGCAGCGGATTCCATCCTCGAGGCCATCGATGCCGGCATGCCGCTCGTCATCTGCATCACCGAGGGCATTCCGGTGCTCGACATGGTGCGGGTGAAGCGCGCACTGGATAACAGCAACAGCCGGCTGATCGGCCCCAACTGCCCCGGCATCATCACCCCGGGCGAATGCAAGATCGGCATCATGCCGGGCCATATCCACACGCCGGGCAAGGTCGGCATCGTGTCGCGGTCCGGAACACTGACCTACGAGGCCGTGGCACAGACCTCGGCCGTCGGCCTCGGCCAGTCGACCTGCATCGGCATCGGCGGCGACCCGGTCAACGGCACCAACTTCATCGATTGTCTCGACCTGTTCCTCAATGACGACCAGACCGAAGCCATCGTGATGATCGGCGAGATCGGCGGGTCGGCCGAGGAAGAGGCGGCAGCCTTCTACGCCGCGCATCCCTCGAAGAAGCCGATTGCCGGTTTCATCGCCGGCCTGACGGCGCCTCCGGGCCGCCGCATGGGCCATGCCGGCGCCATCGTCAGCGGCGGAAGCGGTGCCGCATCCGACAAGATCGGGGCCATGCAGGCTGCCGGCTACGAAATGGCCGAGTCGCCTGCCGATATTGGAAATGCGGTCACGCGGGCCATCGCCCGCGCCGGTTAACGCGCTGGTGGCTTGAATCTGCGCCAGCAGCGCATACACTGATGGACGGTGTCAAAATAAACAGGTGCTTTTGTTATGGATGACGCAGCTCAGGTGCCGGGCCAGCCCGGGCAGCCGGACGAGTTTGATCTGACCTTCCTGTCGGCGGCGAACGCCACTTTTATAGCCGAGATGAACGCGGCGTGGCGGCGTGATCCTTCGGCCGTCGACAGCCGCTGGGCCGCTTATTTCGAGCGTCTCAACGCGGTTGGAGACAGCAGTGCCGAAATCGAGCAGGGCCCCAGCTGGGCCCGCAACGGCAGCCGAATCGTCGGGGCAACCGACCCGGCTGATTCGGTGAATGCCGTGGCTGCTGGCCATGCCGCCGGGCGGCATATGGACGCCGGTGACATGCGTGCCGCAACACTGGACTCGCTCCGCGCGGTGATGCTGATACGCGCCTACCGGATCCGCGGACATCTTCTGGCCGATCTCGATCCGCTGTCGCTGGAAACCAAGCCGCTTCATCCCGAGCTTGATCCGGCGACCTATGGCTTCACCGACGCCGACTGGGATCGCCCGATCTTCATCAATTATGTTCTCGGTCTCGAGACGGCGACCCTGCGCGAGATTGTCGAGACGCTCCGCAAAACCTATTGCAGCACCATCGGCGTCGAGTTCATGCATGTGCAGGACCCGGCGCAGAAGGCGTGGATTCAGGAGCGTATCGAGGCCATCGGCAACCGCACCGACTTCACCAAGCGTGGCAAGAAGGCGATCTATGAGCGCCTTGTGGATGCCGAGCAGTTCGAAAAGTACCTTCACAAGAAATATACCGGCACCAAGCGGTTCGGAGTCGATGGCGGCGAGGCGATGATCCCGGCGCTGGAGCAGATCCTGAAGCGCGGCACGCAGCTTGGCGTCGGCGAGATTGTGGTCGGCATGGCGCATCGCGGCCGTCTGAACATCCTGCATAATGTCTTTGGCAAGCCGTTCCGCGCGATCATCTCCGAGTTTCTGGGCAACCCGGCAAACCCCGAGGATGCCGGTGGATCGGGCGATGTGAAATATCACATGGGCGCATCTTCGGACCGCGAGTTCGACGGCAAGACCGTTCATCTCAGCCTTGCGCCGAACCCGTCGCATCTCGAGATTGTCGATCCGGTCGTGGTCGGCCGAGTGCGGGCCAAGCAGGAACAGCGCCGGGATACCGAACGCAAGGAAGTCGTGGGAATCCTGCTGCATGGTGATGCCGCCTTCGCAGGACAGGGCGTTGTTGGTGAGACTTTTGCTTTTTCGGCGCTTCGCGGCTACCGCACCGGCGGCACGATTCATATCATCCACAATAACCAGATTGGCTTTACCACGAGCCCGCATTATTCGCGTTCCTCGCCCTATCCGACCGATGTTGCGAAGATGGTGATGGCGCCGATCTTTCATGTGAATGGCGACGACCCCGAGGCGGTCGTCCATGCGGCGCGGATCGCCATCGAGTTCCGCCAGGCCTTCGGCAGCGACGTTGTTCTCGACATTTTCTGCTATCGCCGGTTCGGCCACAATGAAGGCGACGAGCCGATGTTCACGCAACCGCTGATGTACAAAACCATTAGCAAGCATCCGACAACCAGCTCGATCTATGCCGACAAGCTGGTCGCTGAAGGCATCATGACGGCCGAAGAAACAAGGCAGGTTGTCGATGACCGCATTGCCTATCTCGACACCGAATTCGATGCTGGAACGAACTACCGTCCGAACAAGGCCGACTGGCTCGAGGGAAGCTGGTCCGGCATGAGTACCGCGCACGGCATCGAGCGACGCGGCGACACGGCTGTCGAGCTCGAGACGCTTCGCAAGATCGGCGAGACTATGACGACGGTACCGGAGCATATGACCCTGAACCCGAAGCTGACCCGTATCGTCGAGACGCGCGCCGCGCGCATTCGCGAAGGTGACGGCATCGACTGGGCGACGGCCGAGCATCTCGCCTTCGGCGCGCTGCTTCTCGAGGGTGATCCGGTGCGCCTGTCCGGCCAGGACAGCTGCCGCGGCACCTTCAGCCAGCGCCATGCCGTGCTGGTGGACCAGGCAACCGAGGAGCGTTACGTGCCGCTTTCGCATCTGTCCGAGGGCCAGGGGATGTTCGAGGTGATCGACTCGCCGCTATCCGAAGCGTCGGTGATGGGATTCGAATATGGTTTCTCGCAGGCCGAGCCGAACGCACTGGTCATGTGGGAAGCGCAGTTCGGCGATTTTGCCAATGGCGCGCAGGTGGTGATCGACCAGTTCATCTCCTCCGGCGAGTCGAAATGGCTCCGCATGAACGCGCTGGTGCTGCTGCTGCCGCACGGCTATGAGGGCCAGGGACCCGAGCACAGCTCGGCACGCCTCGAGCGTTACCTGCAGCTGTGCGCCGAGGACAATATGCAGGTTGTGAACTGCAGCACGCCGGCCAACTACTTCCATGTGCTGCGCCGCCAGCTGCGCCGCGATTTCCGCAAGCCGCTTGTGATCATGACGCCGAAGTCCCTGCTGCGCCACAAGGCCTGTGTCTCGCGGCTCGAGGATATGGGTCCCGGCACTACCTTCCATCGTGTTCTCGACGAGCGCGATACCAGGGTGAAATCGGGCAAGGCAAAGCGGCTGGTGATGTGCAGTGGCAAGGTCTATTACGATCTCGCCGCGGCGCGCGATGCTGCCGAGATGTGGGACACCGAGATCATCCGTGTCGAGCAGCTTTACCCGTTCCCGTCGAAGGCCCTGACCGAGGTGCTGGCGATGACGCCGAAAGCAAGCCTCGTCTGGTGCCAGGAAGAGCCGAAGAACATGGGAAGCTGGACCTTTGTCCGCGATTTCATCGAAGACGCGATGGCAGAGGCCGGTTGCAAGCAGGAACGGCTTGCCTATGCAGGCCGCGCCGCGGCGGCATCGCCTGCCACCGGGTCCCTGTCGCGGCACAACCGCGAACAGGCGGCTCTCGTGAACGAGGCGCTGGGCCTGAAGGCGAAGAAAGACTGAGGCGAAGCGGCCGCTGTGGCCGCACGCATGGATGATACGGGCGGACAGGACCTGCCCAGCACGCGAGGAGACGAGGCCGTCATGGCGATCGAAATCACAGTTCCCACTCTTGGTGAATCGGTGGCTGATGCCACTGTGGCCCGCTGGATCAAGACCACTGGCGATGCCGTCGCGGCGGACGAACCGGTCGTCGAGCTGGAAACCGACAAGGTGACGCTGGAAGTTCCGGCCCCCGCCGCCGGCACGCTTGGCGAAATTCTTGCTGCCGAGGGAGCGACGGTCGAGGTCGGCGCAAGCCTTGCCATGCTGAACGAGGGTGCCGCACCAGCCGCACCTGCGCCCGAGGCCCCGGCAAAATCTGCGCCGGCAAAATCAGCGCCGGCCACACCGGCACCTTCCCCGGCCGCTCCAGCGGCGGCATCCGCTGCTGCGGGCATGCCGCTGTCGCCTGCCGTGCGCCGGCTTGTCGAGGAAAACAATCTGAATCCGGCGGCCATCAGGGGCACCGGCGTTGATGGCCGGCTGACCAAGGCGGATGTTCTGGCCCATATGAAGGGCGCGCCGGCCGCGTCGGCCCCGGCAGCCGCGCCGGCCCAGCAGATGCCGCGCCAGCAGCCGCGCCCCGAAGACGCCGCCCGCGAGGAACGCGTGCCGATGTCGAAGCTGCGTCAGGTCATCGCCTCGCGCCTGAAGGCGGCGCAGAACACGGCGGCGATGCTGACCACCTTCAACGAGGTCGACATGACCGCGCTGATGGCGCTCCGCAGCACCTACCGGCAGGAATTCGAGGCCGCCTACGGCACCCGTCTCGGCTTCATGGGCATGTTCGTGCTGGCCTCGATCAAGGCGCTTCAGGAATTTCCAGCGGTGAACGCCGAAATCGACGGCACCGACATCATCTACAAGAACTACTATAATATCGGGGTTGCCGTCGGCACGCCGCAGGGACTCGTCGTTCCGGTGGTGCGTGACGCCGGCGGCCTCGGCCTTGCCGAGATCGAGACCCGCATCGCCGACTTCGGCGACCGCGCCCGCAACGGCAAGATCACGCCGGACGACATGGCCGGCGGTTCCTTCACCATCTCCAATGGCGGCGTCTACGGCTCGCTGATGTCGACGCCGATCCTGAACCCGCCGCAGAGCGGCATTCTCGGCATGCACAAGATCGAGAAACGCCCTGTCGTGGTCGATGACGCCATCGTGATTCGCCCGATGATGTATCTGGCGCTTTCCTATGACCACCGGATCATCGACGGACGAGAGGCGGTCTCCTTCCTTGCCCGCATCAAGGAACTTGTCGAGGATCCGCGGCGGATCGTTCTTGGCGTCTGATCCATTGTGAACGGCCAGCGCGCCGGCCGTTTGACAACGAGGCGTGCCGCATTCCACCCGGGGGACCCAGATGAGCGAGACCAGATTCGACCTGATCGTGATTGGCGCAGGCCCTGGCGGCTACGTTGCCGCCATCCGCGCCGCACAGCTCGGCATGAGCGTGGCCTGCGTTGAAAAACGCACGACCCTCGGCGGCACCTGCCTGAATGTGGGATGCATCCCGTCGAAAGCGCTGCTGAACGCGTCGGAGCATTATGCCGATGCGGCCGGCGGCGGCCTTGGCGAGCTGGGAATCGAACTTGGCAGCGTCAAGCTCGACCTGCCGAAGATGATGCGCGGCAAGGACAAGATCGTCGACAGCCTGACAACAGGCATCGATTTCCTTTTCAAGAAGAACAAGGTGACGCGCCTGCAGGGCGCCGCCCGTATCGACGGTGCCGGCAAGGTGACGGTGACCGACGGTGCGGATGCCGGAAGCTACGAGGCCGAGCGGATCCTGATCGCAACAGGAAGCCACGCATCGAGCCTTCCCGGGATCGAGATCGACGAGACCCGGATCGTCAGCTCCGCTGGTGCGCTGGCGCTTCCGAAAGTGCCAAAGAAGCTGATTGTCATCGGCGCCGGCTATATCGGGCTCGAGCTCGGCACGGTCTGGGCGCGGCTTGGCGCCGAGGTCGAGGTGATCGAGTTTCTGCCGCGGATTCTGCCCGGCATGGATGACGAGATCGCCAAGAAATTCACCGCGATGGCGAAGAAGCAGGGGCTTCGCTTCCGCCTGAAGACGGCGGTGAAATCGGCCAAGGCAACCAAGACGGGCGTCAGCCTGACAGTCGAGCCTGCCGGTGGCGGCGATGCCGAGACGATCAAGGCCGATGTGGCGCTTGTCGCCGTCGGCCGTCATCCGGCAACCGACGGGCTGGGGCTGGAAGAGGCCGGCATCGCTTTGACCGAACGCGGCCGCATCAAGGTCGATGCGCGCTTCGAGACATCGGTCGAGGATGTCTATGCCATCGGTGACGTGATCGACGGCCCGATGCTGGCCCACAAGGCCGAGGAGGATGGTGTCGCCGCAGTCGAGATGATGGCGGGCCATGCCGGCCATGTCGATTACGACCTGGTGCCGGGGATCGTCTATACCGCGCCGGAAGTGGCCACCCTCGGCAAGAGCGAGGAAGCGCTGAAGGAAGCCGGCATCGAGTACAAGAAGGGCAGTTTCCCGTTTTCGGCAAACAGCCGCGCCCGTGCCCAGGGTCATCCCGACGGTTTCGTGAAAATCCTAGCCGACGCCGGGACCGACCGTGTTCTCGGCGTGCATATCATCGGTCATGAGGCCGGCACGATCATCCATGAATGCGCCACGGCAATGGCTTTCGGCGCGTCCTCAGAGGATATCGCCCGCACCTGCCATGGCCATCCAACCCTGAACGAGGCGGTGAAAGAAGCCGCGCTCGCCGTCGACGGCCGCGCCATTCATATGTAGCCACCCCGCCTTGCAGGCAGGCAAGCCTATCCGGAGCGGGGATGAGTCTCGCGATGAAGGCGCAGCAGATGCGCCTCGTCCACATTGGTGTAGCGCTGTGTCGTCGACAGGCTGGCATGGCCAAGCAGTTCCTGAATGGCACGAAGATCGGCTCCGTTTCCAAGAAGATGCGTGGCAAAGGCGTGGCGAAGCGCATGCGGTGTGACATGCGCCGGAAGGCTGAGTTCGAGCCGCAGTGATTCCACCAGCCTTTGCGCCGCCCGTGCGCCGAAGGCGTTACCGCGGGCGCTGACGAATAGCGGCGCATCTGGCCCGCCATCGAACGGGCAGGCCCCGACATAGGCGGCCACCGCCTCGGCAATGGCCGGCAGCACCGGCACCTCGCGAATCTTGCCGCCCTTGCCGGTGATCCGCAGCCAGTCACCAAGGGGCACATCCCGCCTTGTCAGGTCGAGCGCCTCGGAAATGCGCAAACCGCTGCCATAGAGCATCATCAGCAAGGCAAAATCGCGCTGCTTGGCCCAGTCGTCGCCGCGCCGCCTGAAGATCGCGGCAAGAAGCGCGCGCGCGTCCTCCTCCGAGACCGGCTTGGGAACTGATTTTGGCGGACGCGGCGCGCGAAGCCATGACAGGTCATTGATGTTGACCCGGCCGGTGCGTCCGCAAAAGCGATAAAAGCTCCTCAGCGCCGAGACCCGGCGCGCCACGGTGGTACGGGCAAGGCCACGCCCGGCCATGTCGGCCAGCCAGCCGCGAAAGCGCCGCCTGTCCGGGGGTGCGCTGCCGGCGTCACCGCCGGCATAGCTGAGATAGTCGTCGAGATCGGATTCATAGGCAGCAAGGGTGTTGGCACCGTATCGGCGCTCACTCTCTAGCCAGGCAAGCCAGGCTGTGCGATTGCCGCTGCCGCCCATGCGCCTAGAGGATCGACTGGCCGGTGCCTTCCCAGTCGGAAATGAAGGCGGCAAGGCCCTTGTCGGTCAGCGGATGCTTGTAAAGCGCGCCGAGGATTTTCGGCGGCAGGGTGACGACGTCGGCGCCCATCGTGGCGGCGTCCACCACATGCTGGGTGCTGCGGACCGAGGCCACAAGGACCTCAGTGTCGAACCCGTACTGGTCGTAGATGGTGACGATTTCCTCGATAAGCCCCATGCCGTCCTGCCCGATATCATCGAGGCGTCCGACAAAAGGCGAGATGAAGGTGGCGCCGGCCTTGGCCGCCAGGAGCGCCTGGCCCGCGGTGAAGCACAGGGTGACATTGACGTCGGTGCCCTCGTCACTCAGCGTGCGGCAGGTGCGGAGCCCGTCCTCGGTCAGCGGCACCTTCACCGTCACATTGTCGGCAAGTTTGGCGAGCTTGCGGCCTTCGGCAATCATCGTCTCGTAATCTGTGGCCGCCACCTCGGCGCTGACCGGACCATCGACAAGCGAGCAGATTTCGGAAATCGCCTCGAGAATATTGCGGCCGGACTTGGCGATCAGCGACGGGTTGGTGGTCACGCCATCGACAAAACCGGTGTCGATATAGGTCTTGATTTCATTGATGTCGGCGCTGTCGAGGAAAATTTTCATGTCGGGAAACCTGCTCTGAAGGTGTAGGTTGGTGGCGGCGGTGCCGGTGCGCGGAGTGTATCGCAAGCCGCCCGGCAAATCCACCTGTAGGCAAATCCACCTGCGGGCAAATCTACTTGCTGGACACGCTAAACCGAGAGCCGGCCAGATCAACCGGTGGAGCAAGACAGACTGTGAACCCTGCAACCGACAGCGAAACAGCCGTAACGACGGTGCGGGTCGCCGTCGCAGTGCCGCTCGACCGCGCCTTTGACTACAATGCGGCAGGTCATGGCCCGTTGCCGCGCGGCACCATTGTCGGCGTACCGTTCGGGCCGCGCCAGCTTCACGGCATCGTTCTGGGGCCGGGCGAGGGGGATGTGCCGCCGGAAACGCTGAAGGCCGTCTCCGAGGTGGCCGCACTGCCGCCGCTGGAGCCGCGCTTTGTTGATTTCCTGGAACGGGTGGCGGCATGGACGATGGCGCCGATCGGCAGTGTGGCGAAAATGGCGCTCAGCCAGCCGCAGGCCCTGCAGCCGCCCCCGCAGCGAAAGCTGTTCCGCCGTCCGGAGCATCTTCCCGAGGGCGAAAAGCTCACCGCGGCGCGGCAGCGGGTGGCGGAGATTCTTGGCGTAGCAGGCGCGATGGCTTCCGCAGAAATTCAGCGCGAGGCCGGTGTCAGCGCCGGCGTCGTCACCGGCATGGAGGCTGCCGGCTCGCTGGAGGCGGTCCTTGTCAGTGATGAATCCCCCCCGCCGCCGGCCCGCGCCGGCGCCGGTCCCGACCTGTCCGAGGACCAGCAGGCCGCGGCAGCCGAGGTCGCGGCGCGTCTTGGCAAGGGGTTCTCTTCCTTCCTTCTCGACGGGGTGACCGGGTCGGGAAAGACCGAAGTCTATTTCGATGCGGTGCAGCGCTGCCTTGATGCCGGGCGGCAGGTCCTGATCCTGCTCCCCGAAATCGCGCTGTCGGCTGCCTGGAAACAGCGCTTCCATGACAGGTTCGGCGTGATGCCGGTGGAATGGCACTCGGATGTCGCCCCGACGCGCAAGCGCCGTGCCTGGCGCCATGCCCATACCGGCGCCGCGCAGGTTGTTGTCGGCGCGCGCTCAGCCTTGTTCCTGCCTTTTGCAAGGCTCGGGCTGATCGTTGTCGATGAAGAGCATGAGCAGGCCTACAAGCAGGAAGACCAGGTGGTCTATCACGCCCGTGACATGGCGGTGCTGCGGGCGCGGCTCGAATCCTGCCCGGTGGTTCTCGCCACCGCGACACCGTCGCTGGAAAGCTGGGTGAATGCAGGCATGGCGGGAGACCCGCCGCGGTATCGGCGCATCGCACTGCCGAAACGGATCGGCCTGGCGCAGCTTCCGGAGATTCGCGCCGTCGATTTGCGCCGCACACCGCCGGAACGCGGTACCTGGCTTGCCCCGCCGCTAGTCGAGGCCGTCAATGAGCGGCTGGAGGCCGGCGAGCAGTCGCTGCTGTTCCTGAACCGCCGGGGCTATGCGCCGCTTACGCTGTGCGGCAGCTGCGGCCACAAGGTCACCTGCCCGAATTGCGACAGCTGGATGGTGACACACCGGCTGGCCGGCCGGCTGAAATGCCATTATTGCGGCTATGAGGCGCGCCCGCAGCGCGATTGTGCCGAATGCGGCGAGGAAGACAGCATGCAGGCCTGCGGCCCGGGGGTGGAACGGCTTGCCGAAGAAGTGCTGAACCGCTTTCCCGAAGCCAGGTTCGCGGTGTTCTCGAGCGATACCGTGACAACACCGGCCAGTGCCGAGGCTTTTGTCCGGTCGGTCACCGATGGCGAGGTCGATATCATCATCGGCACGCAGATGGTGGCAAAGGGGCACCATTTTCCCGGCCTGACGCTTGTCGGGATTGTTGATGCCGACCTTGGCCTTGCCGGTGGTGACCTGCGCGCTGCCGAACGGACCTTTGCCATGCTGGCACAGGTCGCAGGCCGTGCCGGCCGGGCCGAACGGCCGGGCCTTGCGATGCTGCAGACAACCGACACGGAAACACCGGTGATGAGGGCCCTGCTGTCCGGTGATCGCGACAAATTTCTCAAGGCCGAGGCTGAATCCCGCCGGATTGCGGGTATGCCGCCCTTTGCGAGGCTGGCGGCGATCGTTCTTTCGGCGAACGACTCGCAGCGTCTGCACGCGGCGATGCAGGCGCTGGCCGCTTCGCGCCCGAATTTTCGTGGCGTATCGGTTTACGGACCAAGTGTTGCGCCGCTCGGCTTTCTTCGCGGCAAGCACCGCGGACGGGCGCTGATTCAGGTCGAGAAGACTGTGGACATACAGGCTGTTATCCAAGGCTGGCTTGCCACTGTGAAGCTGCCTTCGGGGGTGCGCCTGCAGGTGGATATCGATCCTTACAGCTTTGTCTGATCCGGTGGCTGGCAAAGGGGGCCGGCAGGGGATCGCCGAACTGCATTTTACACGGCTTCCACGCTTGCCTTTCGGCTACGGGTATGATAGCTCCCACACCGATGGAAATGCTCTGTGCGCCTCGGTGCAGACGGAGCTGCGTTTTGTCGAAACATTCTCCTTTTTGATGAGGACACGTCGTTGAGTTCTAGCGCTAAGGGTCTTGCAGGTCGCTATGCTGGTGCGCTGTACGCGCTGGCCGAGGAAGCTGGAAAGGTCGATGCCGTCGTTGCCGACATGACCGGCCTCGCCGAGCTGGTCTCCGGCAATGACGAGATGAAGACACTCGTCGGGTCTCCGGCCATCTCCTGGACCGATCAGACAAAGGCCATCACGGCCATTCTGGAAAAGGCCGGCGCCGACGCGCTGACCGTTCGGTTTGCGGGCACAGTCGCCTCCAACGGCAGGCTTCACGCCCTCACACGTATTATTAACGCCTTTCTGGCCGAACATGCCCGCCGCCGCGGACAGGTGTCGGCAGAGGTGATCTCGGCCATCGAGCTTGACGATGCGCGCCGCGCGCGTGTCGAGGCAGCGGTGGCCAAACTCGCCGGCAGCGACAAGCTCTCGCTTTCCATGCATGTGGATCCGTCGCTGATCGGAGGCCTGGTGGTTCGCATCGGGTCGCGGATGATTGACACGTCGGTCAAAACCAAACTGAACCGGCTTGAAACAGCTATGAAGGGTATAGCGTGATGGATATTCGTGCGGCTGAAATCTCAGCAATCCTGAAGGAACAGATCGCCAATTTCGGCAGCGATGCCGAAGTGGCCGAGGTCGGGCGCGTCCTGTCCGTTGGTGACGGCATCGCGCGCGTCCACGGCCTTGACGAGGTGCAGGCCGGCGAGATGGTCGAGTTCGAGAGTGGCGTCAAGGGCATGGCCCTGAACCTCGAAAGCGACAATGTCGGTATCGTGATCTTCGGCGATGACCGCGCCATCAAGGAAGGCGACGTTGTCCGCCGGACAGCCTCTATTGTTGATGCCCCCGTCGGCCGGGGCCTGCTTGGCCGCGTCGTCGACGCGCTCGGCAACCCGATCGACGGCAAGGGCCCGCTCGAGGATGTGACCCGCAGCCGCGTCGAGGTGAAGGCACCCGGCATCATGCCGCGCAAGTCGGTTCACGAGCCGATGCAGACCGGCCTCAAGGCCATCGACAGCCTGATCCCGATCGGCCGTGGCCAGCGCGAGCTGATTATTGGTGACCGCCAGACAGGCAAGACGGCTATCGCCGTCGACGCCTTTATCAACCAGAAGCCGGTGAACGCGGCTGCCGGCAAGGACGACAGCAAGAAGCTGTTCTGCATCTATGTCGCGGTCGGCCAGAAGCGCTCCACCGTTGCCCAGATCGTCCGCTCGCTGGAAGAGCAGGGCGCGCTGGAATATTCCATCGTCGTCGCCGCGACCGCTTCGGACCCGGCACCGATGCAGTTCCTCGCACCCTACACCGCCTGTGCGATGGGCGAGTATTTCCGCGACAACGGCATGCATGCGCTGGTTGTTTATGACGACCTGTCCAAGCAGGCCGTCGCCTACCGCCAGATGAGCCTTCTTCTCCGTCGCCCGCCAGGCCGTGAAGCCTACCCGGGTGACGTCTTCTATCTTCACTCGCGCCTTCTCGAGCGCGCCGCGAAGATGAATGACGAGAACGGCTCCGGTTCGCTGACCGCCCTTCCGGTCATCGAAACCCAGGCTGGTGACGTGTCGGCCTATATCCCGACCAACGTGATCTCGATCACCGACGGCCAGATCTTCCTCGAGACCGAACTGTTCTACAAGGGCATCCGCCCGGCGGTGAATGTCGGCCTGTCGGTCAGCCGTGTTGGTTCGGCCGCCCAGATCAAGGCGATGAAGCAGGTTGCCGGCTCGGTGAAGCTGGAGCTTGCCCAGTATCGCGAGATGGCCGCGTTCGCGCAGTTCGCCTCGGACATGGACGCATCGACCCGCGCCCTTCTCGAGCGTGGCGCGCGCCTGACCGAGCTTCTGAAGCAGCCGCAATACAGCCCGATGAAGGTTGAAGAGCAGGTTGCCGTGATCTTCGCGGGCGTGAACGGTTATCTCGACGGCGTTGCTGTTTCCGATATCGGTCGCTTCGAAGCCGGACTTCTCGAGCATCTTCGCGGTGCATCGGCCGACGTTCTCGACACGATCCGTGACGAGCAGAAGCTGTCCGAGGAAACCGAAGGCAAGCTGAAGGCCGCCATCGAGGCCTACAGCAAGAGCTTCGCCTGAGGCCTGTCCGGATGTACGGCCGGCGGGCAGGGCGCTGTGAAGGCGCCGGCCCGAAGGCCGGTTAAGGGAGTGTGATGGATGCCATCGCTTAAGGACCTAAAAACACGCATCAACAGCGTGAAGTCGACGCAGAAGATCACCTCGGCCATGAAGATGGTCGCGGCGGCCAAGCTGCGCCGCGCGCAGGACTCCGCTGAAAAGGGGCGTCCCTATGCCGACCGCATGCAGCAGATTGTCAATTCGCTTGCAATCAAGGCCGATCCGATGTCCGCGCCGCAACTTCTCGTCGGCAACGGCAAGGACAACACCCATCTTCTGGTGGTCGTTTCCGCTGACCGCGGCCTGTGCGGCGGCTTCAACGGTGCCATCACCCGCCAGACCCGCACCGAGGTCGCGCGCCTTCGCGGCGAGGGCAAGACGGTCAAGCTGCTGATGGTCGGGCGCAAGTCGGCTGACGCGCTCCGCCGCGAGCTGGGCGATTCCTATATCGACAGCCTCGAGGGCATTCAGGGCACTGCGGTGGAATATGCCGATGCCGCCTCGATCGGCGAGACGGTCCGCAACGGCTTCGAAGCCGGCGAGTTCGATGTCTGCACCGTGATCTTCAACAAGTTCAAGTCGGCGATCTCGCAGGAAGTCACGCTGAAGCGCCTGATCCCCGCCGAAGTCGGCGAGGACACGCAGGATGATGATGCCGGCGTCTCCTATGAGTACGAGCCCGACGAGGAAGAGCTTCTTGCCGCGGTCCTGCCGCGCAACATCTCAACCCAGGTCTACAGCGCCCTGCTGGAATCATCGGCTGCCGAGCTGGCGGCGCGGATGACCGCCATGGACAACGCGACCCGCAATGCGGGCGACCTGATCGAACGCCTGACCCTGGTCTATAACCGGACCCGCCAGGCGACCATCACCAAGGAACTGATCGAAATTATCTCCGGCGCCGAAGCGGTGTAACCGGAACCAGACTCAAACGCGGAGTAGGATAAAATGGCGAACAATATCGGCAAAATCAGTCAGGTCATCGGCGCCGTTGTCGATGTCGCGTTCGAAGGCCACCTTCCGGCCATTCAGAACGCCCTCGAGGTTGACAATAACGGCCAGCGCCTTGTTCTCGAGGTGGCCCAGCATCTTGGCGAGTCCTCGGTACGGACCATCGCCATGGACTCGACCGAAGGTCTGGTTCGCGGCGCGGACGCCGCCGACACAGGTGCCCCGATCACCGTTCCTGTCGGACCGGAGACCCTTGGCCGCATCCTGAACGTCATCGGCGAGCCGGTTGACGAAGGCCAGCCGGTCAAGTCGGCCAAGCAATATCCGATCCACCGCCCGGCACCGGAATATGTCGACCAGTCGACGGAAGCCGAGATTCTTGTGACAGGCATCAAGGTCGTCGACCTTCTCGCGCCTTACGCCAAGGGCGGCAAGATCGGCCTGTTCGGCGGCGCCGGTGTCGGCAAGACCGTTCTGATCATGGAGCTCATCAACAACGTCGCGAAAGCGCATGGCGGCTACTCGGTCTTCGCCGGTGTCGGCGAGCGTACCCGCGAGGGCAACGACCTGTATCACGAGATGGTTGAATCCGGCGTGATCAAGACCGATGGCGAGGGCTCCAAGGCCGCGCTGGTCTACGGCCAGATGAACGAGCCGCCGGGTGCACGCTCGCGCGTTGCCCTGACCGGCCTGACGCTTGCCGAATATTTCCGTGACGAGGAAGGCCAGGACGTCCTGTTCTTCGTCGACAACATCTTCCGCTTCACCCAGGCCGGCTCGGAAGTGTCGGCGCTGCTCGGCCGTATTCCTTCGGCGGTGGGTTACCAGCCGACGCTGGCCACCGACATGGGCGCCCTGCAGGAGCGGATCACCACCACCACCAAGGGTTCGATCACCTCGGTCCAGGCCATTTACGTCCCGGCCGACGACCTGACCGACCCGGCACCGGCCACCTCGTTCGCGCACCTCGATGCGACAACGGTTCTGTCGCGCCAGATTGCCGAGCTCGGCATCTACCCGGCTGTTGACCCGCTCGACTCCTCGTCGCGCATGCTCGACCCGCGGATTGTCGGCGACCGTCACTACGAAGTCGCCCGTAACGTTCAGGAAGTGCTGCAGCAGTACAAGTCGCTGCAGGACATCATCGCCATTCTCGGCATGGACGAACTGTCCGAAGAGGACAAGCTGACTGTGGCACGCGCCCGCAAGATCCAGCGTTTCCTCTCGCAGCCGTTCCATGTTGCCGAGGTGTTCACTGGTTCGCCGGGCGTGCTTGTCAGCCTTGATGACACGATCGCCGGTTTCGCCGGCATCATCTCGGGCGAGTATGACCATCTTCCGGAAGCCGCCTTCTACATGGTCGGCACCATCGAAGAGGCCATCGAGAAGGGCAAGAAGCTGATGCAGGACGCCGCCTGAGCGGCGCCCTGACGGCAAGGGAGTATTGAGGCGATGGCCGAAACCACGCAACTCGAGCTGGTCACACCGGCGAACATCATGGTCCAGAAGCCTGTGCAGATGGTTGTCGCACCGGGTTCGGAAGGCCTGTTCGGTGTCCTGCCACGGCATGCGCCGCTGCTGTCCGACCTGACCCGCGGCATTGTCGAGGTCCACGAGAATGGCCGCGTTGCCAGCCGTATCATGATCGATGGCGGGCTCGCCGATGTATCGGGCGAGGCCGTGACCATCCTGACCGAGCGTGCAGAGGAACTGGACAATGCCGACCGCGATGCCATCAAGGCCCGCGCCGATGCGGCGTCCGGTGCCGAGGCGGACTTCCTCAACGCGGTGCTCGCCGCGCTCTAGACGTCATCCGGAAACGGAATGCAAAAAGCCCGGCTTCAGGCCGGGCTTTTTTGTCGGCATCGGACCGGGCCGACATCGGATCAGGCGGGTATCAGCCCTCGATCAGTCCCGAAAAGCTGTCCATCAGCGTCTGATAGACATCGCGCTTGAACGGGACGGCGAGATCGACAAGCTCGCGCGGCGCGATCCAGCGCCATTCGCAGAATTCCGGTTCCGCTGTCTCGATATTGATATCGGCGTCGGTGCCGGTGTAGCGCAATGCCACCCAGCGCTGCTTCTGGCCGCGATACCGCCCGTGCCACAGCCTGTCTGCAAGCGGCTGCGGAATGTCATAGTGGAGCCATTCGTCATGCTCCTGCAGCAGTTCGGCCTGCCGCGTGCCGATTTCCTCGCCCATCTCCCGAAGGCAGGCTTCCATCACCGTTTCGCCATGATCAATCCCGCCCTGCGGCATCTGCCAGGCTTCGGCGCGATTGTCGATCCGGCGGCCGGCAAACAGCATGTTGTCGGCATTCAGCAGAAAGATGCCGACACAGGGGCGATAGGGACGATCGGCGTAGGGAATGTCGTTCATGAAGCAGGCTTCAGGGCACCGAATACAGACACACCGCGAATCAGGTCGAGCGCACGAGCCAGCTGGTAGTCGATCTTCGACTGGTCGACCGGCCCGGCATCTTCTTCTGCATCCTCGGCAGCAGTCTCGTCAGTGTCATTTTCTGCCGCCTCGCTGCCGTCAAGCGCGCCGCGAAGGTCTTCCTCGCGCACAATACCGCCTTCGACAGCCTCGATCCGCGCCAGTTCGACCTCGATATCCGGCATAATGCCGCGCGCCTGGATCGACACACCCGAGGGCGTGTAATAGCGCGCCGTGGTCAGGCGGATGGCAGAGGTGCTGGAGATCGGAATCACCGACTGGACCGAGCCTTTGCCGAAGGAACGTGTGCCAAGGATGATCGCCCGCTTGTGGTCCTTCAGCGCGCCGGCAACAATTTCTGACGCCGAGGCCGATCCGCTGTTGATCAGCACCACCATGGGCAGGCCGCGGGCGATGTCACCGGACTTGGCGTAAACATGCGAGCCGCCGCTGGCGTCGCGGCCGCGGGTGGATACGATCTCGCCTTCTTCCAGAAACGCGTCGGAGACCGAGATCGCCTCGGTCAGGAGGCCGCCCGGGTTGTTGCGCAGGTCGAGCACCACGCCCTTCAGCGCGTCACCCTCTTCGCGGAAGAAATCGTCGACAGCTTCAATCAGCCCCGGTGTTGTCTGTTCCGAGAATGTGGTCAGCCGCACATAGCCGATGCCGTCGAAAATCTCGGACCGGACAGAGCGAATCTTGATGAAATCGCGGATGATGGTCACGTCGAACGGCTCCAGCTGGCCGCGCTGGACCTTGATGGTGACCTTCGAGCCGACCTCGCCGCGGAGCTTCTCGACAGCCTCGGACAGCTGCATGCCGATGATCGAGACATCATCGACGGCGATCAGGTAATCCTCGGGCTGGAGCCCGGCGCCGGCAGCCGGCGTATCATCGATCGGCGACACAACCTTGACCATGCCCTGGTCCATGGTGATCTCGACGCCAAGGCCGCCGAACCGGCCCTTGGTCTGTTCCTGCATCTCGGAGAAATTCTCGGTGTCGAGGAAGGTCGAGTGCGGATCAAGCGAGGTCAGCATGCCGGTGATGGCAGCCTCGATCAGCTCGCCATCGTCGATTTCGTCGACATAGCTTTCGCGCACCCGCTGGAAGATGTCACCAAACAGGCCAAGCTGGCGATACACCTCTTCCTTCGACGATGATTGCGCCGTGGTCAGTGTCGGAGCCATCATGCCCGCCATGAAGATGGCAGCGCAGAAAACAGCCACATGCCACGGGCGAAGGCGGCTTACGCGGGTCCAGTTTTCCATAATTCCAAGCTCCTTGAGGCGCGATCACGCAGTAGGGCTAATGTAATGGTGTATTTGCGTTTTGCAACGATTTGGCACCGCAGCGCGTCAGCTGCCGGCCACTGATTGCAGGGGCCGGCCCGTCATCCCGGAAGGCGGGGCGATTCCCATCATGGCAAGCAGGCTCGGCGCAAGGTCGGCAAGGCGCCCGTCGGCAAGCTGTGTTCCCCGGTCGGCGCCGACAAGGATCACCGGAACAAGGTTCGTGGTATGCGCTGTGTGCGGCGAACCGGCGGCATCGTCCCACATCACCTCGCAATTGCCGTGATCGGCCGTGACCAGCATCTTCCCGCCCTTCGCCAGCACCGCTTCGGCAAGCCGTCCCACACAGCCGTCCACTGTCTCGACGGCGCGAACGGCCGCATCGAGATCGCCGGTATGGCCGACCATGTCGGGGTTGGCGAAATTGATCACCAGCAGGTCGTGGCGCACGGCTTCGATGCTGTCCAGCGCGGCCTGCAGAACGCCGGCGGCGCTCATCTCCGGCTGCAGGTCATAGGTCGCCACCTTCGGCGAGGGAACAAGAACACGGTCCTCGCCCTCTGCCACGGCTTCATCGCCCCCGTTCAGGAAAAAGGTGACATGCGGATATTTCTCGGTCTCGGCAAGGCGCAGCTGGCGACGCCCGGCCTCGGCGACCGCCGCGCCAAGGGTGCCGCTGATCTGTTGCGGGCCGAACAGGACCGTCATCTTCCTGTCGAGCCGCGCCGAATAGGATGTCATGGCGATGCCACCGGCGAGCACTACCGGTTGCGGCACGAACCCCGTCTCTTCAGGATACAGCCAGCAGGACAGGATCTGGCGCACCCGGTCGGCGCGGAAATTGACCATCACCACCGCATCGCCGTCGCGCATGCCGTCATAGCCGGCAATCACCTTTGGCGTGACGAACTCGTCGGTCTCGCCATTGTCATAGGACATCGCGAGCGCTGTTTGCGCATCCGGCGCCGTGATGCCTTCGCCGTGCGCGATGGCGTCATAGGCAGCTTTTGTGCGCTCCCACCTGTTGTCGCGGTCCATGGCGAAATAGCGGCCCGCCAGCGTGCCGACAGCCACGCCAGCCGGAAGAGACGCCAGAAAGGCAGGAAGCTCGTCCTGTGCCATCTTCGGCAGCACATCACGCCCGTCGGTGAAAGGATGGAGGATGATCCCGGCGCCGGTGGCGTGAAGACCATTGATGACCGCCAACATCTGGTCCCGGTGCGAATGCACGCCGCCGCTGGACATCAACCCCATGACATGCACGCGGCCTCCGGTCTCGGCCAGCATCGCGCCAAGCGCCGCCAGTTCCGGATGCGCGGCAAGCGAGCCGTCTTCCATGGCCGCGTTGATCCGGGGCAGGTCCTGCATGACCACCCGGCCGGCCCCGATATTCATGTGCCCGACCTCGGAATTGCCGACCTGCCCGTCGGGAAGCCCGACATCACGTCCCGATGCGGACAGCCTCGCATGCGGCCAGGCTGCGAACAGCGCGTCGACATTCGGCGTGTCGGCAAGCGCCACGGCATTATGCTCATGGCCGTGTGACAGGCCCCAGCCATCCATGATGCACAGGATGACGGGTCCGTTACTGGTCGATTGGGAAGCGGTGCTGGACATGCTGTCTTATAGCCTGTCAGTTTCCCCGGTGGTAGGGGTGGCCGGCGAGAATCATCGTCGCCCGGTAGAGCTGTTCGGCCAGCATCGCGCGGAACAGCATATGCGGCCATGTGGCGCTGCCGAAGGCGATCCGGGCCTCGGCACGCTCCAGCAGCTCCTGCGAATGGCCGTCGGCGCCGCCGATGGCGAAGCAGGCGGATGCCATGCCGGTGTCGCGCCAGCGCGCCAGCAGTTTTGCCATCGCTTCGGACGAGGTGTCCCGGCCACGCGGGTCGCAGGCGACAAGGGGGATGTTGTCCGGGCAGTGGCGCAACAGGCGCTGCCCCTCGTCTGTGCGGCGCGCATCTCCGGCAGGAAGTTTCGATTCCACCTCGATGAGCTCGCCGCCTTGCGGCAGCCTCGCCAGCCATTCGGTGGCAAGTTCCTGTTCCGGCGTGGCGCGGCCACGGCCGACGGCAAGGATGACGAGTTTCATGAAAGCACTCCCGCTACTGCCGCCTCGGGGCAAGCGGATGAAAACCGGCGGGACGCGCGACGCCACGCCGGCGTGGAACGGCATTCACTGCCGGCTAGCTGCCGACGGTGACCACTTCCTGCGGGCCGTCACCGGCCCACATGCGCTCAAGCCCGTAGAATTCACGAACTTCCGGGCGGAAGAGGTGAACGATGACGTCATTCGCGTCGATCAGCACCCAGTCCGCCTGGCGCATGCCCTCAAGGCCCAGGATTTCGACACCGGCCTGTTTCAGCCGGAATTCCAGATGCTCGGCCATGGCCGCCACCTGACGCGACGAGGTGCCGCTTGCGATCACCATATAGTCGGCCACCGACGATTTGCCGCCCAGTGGAATGGACAGCACGTCTTCGGCTTTGTCGCTATCGAGGGAAGAGGTGACCATGTCGAGGATCTGGTCGGGATCCAAATGCGATTGCATTTTGCTAATTGTGTCTCTCCACAAATGCGCCCTGACGGATTATGCGCCGGTTCCTGTCCGGTCTGCCTGCCGCAGAGCTGTTGCCGACGCATGGTGCCGGCGCCCAGCGATAAAGCACCAGGCTGGCGGCCTCTTCGGCCCGCGCAACACCGCGGCGGCAAACCGACGTGGTGACAGGCGGGATCGCAGAAGCAGCCCCCCTTTGCTCAACGCCCTGTAAGAATAGCCCGGCCTGTCAATCACCGCAATGGGGATGGTCTGGGCGATGACATCATGCCGCTGCCAGGCAGAAAAGCCGACCAGGTTGTCGGCCCCCATCAGCCAGCAGAACCGGTGCTGCGGGCAGCGGCGGCGAAGCGTCTGCACCGTCTGCCAGGTGAGCGCCGACCCGAACCCGGATTCGGGCGCGATCACCCGGATTTTCCGGCGTGCGGCTGCCAGATGCCGCGCCCCGTCGAGCCTGCAGCGAAGCGGCGCCATGCCGTCGCGCTGTTTCAGCGGATTTTGCGGGCTAACAAGCCACCAGACCTCGTCGAGGCCAAGCTGCCGCGCGGCGCTGTCGGACAGGTAAAGATGGCCTTCATGCGCCGGGTTGAAGGACCCGCCGAACAGGCCGATCCGAAGCCGCCGCCCGTCATGGAACAGGTCTGGCGTCAGGTGGCGGCGCGGCTGGCTGGGATCAGCCATCGCGGACCTGGCCATTGCCCCTGACGAGATATTTGAAACTTGTGAGCTGCGCCGCCCCGACGGGGCCGCGGGCATGCATGCGGCCGGTGGCGATGCCGATTTCCGCGCCCATGCCGAACTCGCCGCCATCGGCGAACTGGGTCGAGGCGTTGACCATGACGATGGCGCTGTCGATCTCGCGAAGGAAGCGCTCGGCGCTGTCCGCGTTCTCGGTGATGATGCAGTCGGTATGATTCGATCCATAGGTCGAGATATGCGCCGCCGCCTCGTCGAACCCGTCGACGACACGGACCGAAATGATGCTGTCCAGATATTCGGTGCGCCAGTCTTCCTCATCCGCCGGTGTCGCGCCCGCGATCAGCTCGCAGCTCGCTGAATCACCCCGGATCGCGCAGCCGGCCTCGATCAGCGCCGCGCTGACAGCAGGAAGGATGGCGCCGGCCACGCCGCGGTCGATCAGGATGGTTTCCGCCGCGCCGCAGATTCCGGTGCGCCGCATCTTGGCATTGACGGCAAGCTCCACCGCCTTGCCGGCATCGGCGTCGGAGTCGATATAGAGATGGCAGATGCCCTCGAGATGGGCGAAGACGGGCACGCGCGCCTCGGTCTGCACACGCTCGACGAGCGAGCGCCCGCCGCGCGGGATGATCACGTCGATCTCGCCGCTTGCCGCCAGCATCGCCCCGACAGCGCCGCGGTCGTCGGTCGGCACCATCTGAACGCCGCCGCGCGGCAGGCCCGCCGCCTGCAGCCCGGCGCCCATCAGTTCGGCGAGATAACCGGATGTCTCACGGCTGTCGCTGCCGCCGCGCAGGATGGCGGCATTGCCGGCGATCAGGCACAATCCGCCGGCATCGACCGTGACGTTGGGTCGGGATTCATAGATCACGCCGATCACGCCAAGAGGTGTCGCGACACGCGCGATGTCGAGGCCGTTCGGACGGCTCCAGCGGGCCAGTTCGCGCCCGATCGGGTCTTCAAGGCCGGTTATCTGGTCGAGCCCGGCGGCCATGCCCTCGATTCGCGCAGGCGTGAGGGTCAGCCTGTCGATAAAGGCGGCGCTGATGCCGTTGGCCTTGGCGCGCGCGACGTCGGCCTCGTTCCGTGCGAGGATTTCGGCTTCATGTTCGCGAATCAGCCCGGCGGCGGCATGGAGCGCGGCCTTCCGCTGGTCGAAGGACGACATGGCAAGCGCCGCCTGTGCCTCGCGCGCGGTGCGCACTAGCGCCGAGACCAGCGCGGCGTGATCGCCCGCCTTCATTGCGGCATCTATATCTGCGGCACCTGTATCCGCGGCTGTCGTCATGACTGTCATTCGCTGCTCCCCTGGTCCGGCGGCACTCAGCCGCCTTGCTCCAGCATCACGAGATTGTCGGCATGGACCACCTCGTCCCGGCCACGATATCCCAGCAAACCTTCTATTTCACGGCTTTTGTGACCCAGGATCACCCGTGTATCGGCAGCCGAATAGGCTGTCAGGCCATGCCCGATCACCTGTCCGGTCTCGTCCTCGATGGCGATCAGGTCGCCCCGATCGAAGCTGCCGCTTGCTGATGTCACGCCGGCGGGAAGGAGCGATCGCCCCTGCCTGATGGCACGCAGTGCACCGGCATCGACGCGCAGCGCCCCGCGCGGCGTCAGTGACCCGCCGATCCAGCGCTTGCGGGCTGTCAGCGGACTGTGCTCGGCGCGGAACAGCGTATGCCGCGCGCCGTTCATCACCGCGCTCAGCGGGCGGGCGCCCTGGCCATTGCATATGATCATGCCGCAGCCGGCATTCATCGCGATCCGTGCCGCTTCCAGCTTGGTGACCATCCCGCCTGACGCATAGGCGGCATTGGCGCTGCCGGCCATCGCCATCACCTCGTCGCTCAGCGAGTCGACCCGCGGCACATGCACCGCGGCCGACGACTGACGCGGGTTCGCGGAATAGAGCCCGTCGATATCTGACAGCAGCACCAGAAGGTCGGCGCTGATCATCGCCGCCACACGGGCGGCCAGCCTGTCATTGTCGCCGAAGCGGATTTCGGCTGTCGCCACCGTGTCGTTCTCGTTCACAACTGGCACCGCGCCGAACTCGAGAAGCGCGCCCATCGTGGCGCGTGCGTTCAGGTG
>ENA-OSEY01000116-OSEY01000116.1-marine-metagenome-genome-assembly--contig:-NODE-116-length-56427-cov-4.223744_pt1 | contig 56427 bp, 54 predicted proteins | sample MGYA00248465_ERZ534230 | MGnify/ENA primary metagenome ERZ534230 (study PRJEB26409, sample SAMN06344110) | marine metagenome | isolation source: Sea water from surface | place: Atlantic Ocean:Southern... | reverse complement strand
TTGAGCGTTAAATCCATGAGCAGTCGCGTCTTCACCAGATATTTGTAAAAAGTCAGTTCCACATGTAATACGCTGGGCGCATACTCTTGCTAAATCACCGGTTGCATCTTTAACACCAATAATTCTTGGTAACTTGGCCAAATGACCCATTGTTTCAGGGCTCATATCAATTGATGATCGCCCAGGTATATTGTAAATGACTATGGGAAGTTCACATTGATCATGGAGCTCTGTAAAATGCTTTATAAGGCCTGCCTGAGTGGGCTTGTTGTAATAAGGGGTAACGACAAGTGCAGCATCCGCTCCAACCGTTTTTGCATGCTTCATGAAATTTAGCGCTTCGAGTGTATTGTTTGAGCCGGCGCCAGCAATAACCGGAATACGCCCGTTTACCTTCTGAACAACTGTTGAAACTACAATTTCATGTTCTTCATGGCTCAGTGTTGGACTTTCACCAGTTGTACCAACAGGAACCAAACCATGGCTCCCCTGTTCAATGTGCCAATCCACCAAATTTTCAAGTGTATTGAGATCGAGTTCCCCGTTTTTAAACGGTGTAACTAATGCTGGCATTGAACCTTTCAGCATGTTCATCTCCTCTTGAAACACTTTTAAAATTATTTAAAAAAGTTTTTGATCAATTCACAACTTGGTTTAACCGTGATTAAAGCTCAAGTAAACTTATTAAAAACCATAATTACCAGAATTGAAAATGCAGATATTAAGTAAAGTCCGACAAACACTATACTTTTTGATTTCCCTTGTGCTTGTTTTTAATACTGGGGTGTCTGCCCAAGATACTAATAGGCGTCCTTTAGAAAAAGCTCTTGAAGCGATGCGCTCTGGCTACTGGTATGAAGCAAAACAATTTGCAGAAGCAGATGGTAAAGTGGCCAGAGATATTATTCTGTGGCATGAGTTCAGATCTGGTCGAGGAAGTCCCAAAGAATTGAGGGAATTTTTGCAGCGTAACCAGGATTGGCCGGGTTTGCCTTATTTAAAAGAAAAAGGGGAGCAAGTTTTCTTTGAAAGTAGTCGTAATGAAATTCTGAGTTGGTTTGACAAAAATCCACCCATTTCACCAAGTGCGGCTACTATTTATGCGGATGCTCTTTTAGAAGCAGGTAAAACTAATAAAGCTGAATTGATTGTTCAGGATAAGTGGATATCTGAGGTCATGGACTCAGATTTACAGACTGTTTACCTGAGGAAATATGATGTGGCGTTATCTCAGCTTCATGATGAGAGATCCATTGAATTATTATGGAGAGATGCTTTTGAAGCCTTAGACGATCTTATCCCTTTGTTATCAGATGATTATAAAAAGCTTGTAAAAGCTGTTGTGGCTCTGAGGAAATATAAAAAGGATGGAGTGAATACTTTAATTAATAGGGTGCCGGAGACCCTACGCAATCATCCTGTTTTAAACTTTGCTAGGTTCAAATGGCGCTTGAAATTTGGTTATGATGATCGAGCGTTCCAACTTTTGTACGAATTGAGTGATAAAAAGGAATACTTAGGTCGTCCAGAGATATGGGGTGCAACACGTGAGAAGTTAGCGAGACAGCTACTTTGGGATGGTGATTACAAAACGTCCTATAGTGTATTAAGTGGTCATTTTGTCGAAGATGCTAAATTGAAAGCGCGTTTGGAGTGGCTGGCAGGTTTCATAGCTCTAAGGAAACTTAAGGATCCTAATTCTGCACTTGACCATTTCCAAAACTTTATAGAGATCGTTGAGAGCCCAATCTCTATTGGTCGTGGTTTTTACTGGTTGGGTCGTGCACACGAAGATTTGAACAATCTCGAAAGTGCAAGACGTGCATATGATAGGGCATCAGAAAACTATACTACTTATTACGGTCAGTTGGCGTTAGAGAAGCTTGGTCGATCTTTACCGTATGATCTTATGGATCCTAACATCAAGCTTCAGTGGAGGAATGCAGAATTTATACAATCGACTGTCTTCCAAGCTGCAATATTAATGTTAGCAGCGGAAGAGAATGGTCTAGCGGAACGATTTTTAACACACCTTTCTGAAAATTTATCAGAGCATAACCTTTTAAAACTGGAGAGCTTTTTATCAGAGTTAGACGATCCGCATATTCAAATTAGATTTGGTAAACGCCAGGCCAGAATGGGAATTATAGTGTTCGATTCCTATTTTGCTCTCCATGATATGGCGGATTATCAGTGGGCAGTTCCTGTCGACCTACTATTGTCTGTTGCCAGACGTGAGAGTGAGTTTGACCAATATGCGAAGTCGTCTGCGGGTGCATTGGGATTGATGCAAGTGATGCCAGGTACAGCTCAAGAAATGGCTAAGAATTTAAAGATACCATTCGAAGAAGAGTCCTTAGTAACGAGTTGGAAATACAATGTTTTACTTGGAGCGACTTATCTACAAGAATTATCATACAGGTATCGCGGTAATCCTATTCTAATTGCAGCATCTTATAATGCTGGGCCTTCCAATGCCGATAAGTGGATTCAACATCTGGGAAGCCCGCTGGACCGAAAAACAAACTTAATAGACTGGGTAGAGATGATTCCATTCAGAGAAACTCGCAATTACGTGATGCGTATTACGGAAAGTTTGACCCTTTATAAAACCTTAGTAGTGGGTAAAGAAATAGATCATGAATTCTCTGAATTCTTAGGTAGTTCAGCTTACTTTTCGTTCACGCCACAGAGTGAATAAACCCGCACCCACGATGATGCACGCACCAATTAAAACGTTCGTTGTTATTTGCTCTCCAAAAATGATGATACCAATCATGGACGCCCAAATTAACTGCAAGTATGCAAATGGTTGAATCGCACTGGCTTCTGCAACTTCATAACACTTAATTAATAGATAATGACCGACCACTCCAGATGCGGACAGAAGCAACATTACACTCCAGTCGGATCTTGATACCGGGTCCCAAAAATTCAATCCAATTACAGTCATTGCAATAGATCCTACAACACCAGTCCAAAAAAAAGAGGTGCTTGAATTATCAAACTGACCGACATAGCGAGTTAATAATCCGTATAATGCAAAGAGAATAGCGCCCGCTAGCGGTACCAATGCATAAGGGCTAAAAATACCGTTGCCTGGATTGAGAATGATTAGAATACCAATAAAACCGACACAAATGGCCAACCATCTACGCCAACCTACATACTCACCTAAAATCGGTCCTGACAGCATTGCAATAATTAATGGATAAGAAGCAAAAATTGCATGTGTCTCTGCTAGTCCCAACAAGGTAAATGCAAGGATTGTGATACACATTTCAGCTACTAAAATTAGACTCCTAAAAATTTGCAGTATCGGCGATTTAGTTTTTGCGACGCGCTTTATTCCACCAGTTCTTCGGCTAGACATGGAAATTACAAAGGCAGCAAAGAACCAATAGCGTATCATTACGACCATATAAACGTTATATTCAGTGGCTAGGTATTTTGACAGTCCGTCTTGGCTAGCAAAAACAATTGTTGTTATTATCATTAACAATATTCCAAGACGCTCGTTTTGTTTAGTCATTAGCGATTTTTGTCCCTCTTATCATATGCCTTTTTTTTGAGAATCCTTTTTGTCGAATTACCTCAAAACCTAATAGTTCTAACGAACGCCTTACATGACCAGCGGCTGTGTATGTCGAAAAGCTTCCCCCATGTTTTGTTCTTAAAGCAACCAATTTAAGAATATGATCTGTCCACATTTCGGGGTTCTTTCTTGGTGCAAATCCGTCAAGATACCAGCAATCAACTTCTGAATTAAACTCTATCAATGTACTTGAAATATCTCCTGTAAATACTCGAAGGCTTGCAAATCCAAAATCCACTAGATTACCTTCAAGAATTTCTTCCCATCTGTCTTGAAGAGTTTCTGCATATTCTGTTAACTCTGGGAAAAGTATATGTGCCTTCCGTAGATCAGGACGGCTTATTGGATATCCTTCAAAACTAACAAAATCAAATTTCCCTGTTTTTGATGATTTATTCCAAGCTGCACATGTTGCTAGAAAATTTAACCCTGTTCCAAACCCTAATTCTGCTATTTTAAAACCGTGATCCAGCCGTTTTGGAAGGTTATTTCCGCCCAAAAAAACGTAATTTGCTTCTAACAATCCATTTTCTAAAGAATAGTAAGAGTCATCAAATTTATCCGAAATTGGCACTGTTTCGTCATGCCATGAAAGCGATGCGTATTTTTTCGGCATGGTCACCTTGTGAAAAGATAAGTTGAACGATAAATATATTGCACCTAATCGGAATTAAATAGCAATGGTTGATCTAGTTGTTAGAGGAGCTGGCGTTTTAGGATTAACGGTAGCTTGGGAAGCTGCAAAACGTGGCCTAAAAGTATGCATACTTGATCCCAACGGCATTGCCAGTATGGCAAGTGGGGGAATAGTTGGCGCGCTCGCACCACATGTTCCAGAAAATTGGAATTCAAAAAAGCAGTTTCAATTTCAAAGTTTAGTTAATTCAGAAAAATTTTGGAATGATGTGGATTTAGTATCTGGTGTGAATTCAGGGTATGCGAGATTAGGTCGTCTTCAACCAATTGATGATGAAAAAGCTTTACTTCTCGCTCAAAATAGGCAGGAAAACTCGAAACATCTTTGGCGTGGATTAGCAAAATGGCAGATTATTGATAGTAGTGGCCCATGGGCAATAGCGTCAAAAACAAAAAAATGGGTTTTTGATAATTTATCTGCTCGCATCAATCCAAGAGATGCATGCTTTAGCCTAGCTAGGGCAATTGAAAAGCACGGGGGGCTTTTTGAAACGGAGCCAATAAAAAATTTGAATGCAAAAACAGTTTGGGCGACTGGGGTACATGATTTAGATAGAATTTCTAAGTTAACTAAAACAAAATTTAGAACAGCGGTCAAAGGTCAGGCGGCATTATTTAGTTTTAAATGTATGGATTATCCTCAAGTTTTTGCAAAGTCTGTTCATTTTGTACCGCATTCCAATGGTACTTTGGCTGTCGGATCCACATCTGAAAATGAATTCAGCTCACCAAATGCAACGGATGAAGGCTTGGACAGGCTTATTGAAAATTCAAGAAGCATTATTCCCGAATTACGAAAACACCAACCTATTAAACGATGGGCAGATGTTCGACCAAGAAGTGAGTCGCGAGCACCAATAGTAGGCAAACACCCTATAATGGACGGTGATTATATAATTAATGGTGGCTTTAAAATAGGCTTTGGCATGGCCCCGGAATTGGCTAGCGTACTTATTTCTTTGATTTGTGATGGTGTTGATAAAATCCCAGAGGCATTCAAACCAAAAGACATCGGATAGCTTAATCACTTATAAAATTTCAAAAAACTTCGAGAGCAGACTCACTCCATAAGTCTTCTGGCAATGACTTGAGCCTGAATTTCCGCAGCACCTTCGAAAATGTTTAGTATTCTAGCATCACAAAGAACACGGCTTATTTGATATTCTAAAGCAAAACCGTTACCACCATGAATTTGGAGACCATTGTCTGCGGCAGCCCAAGCAACTCGCGCTCCCAAGAGTTTAGCCATTCCCGCCTCGAGATCACACCTTCGATCATTATCTTTTTCAAATGCAGAATAGTAAGTTAGCTGTCGCGCTATTGTAGTTTCCACGGCCATCATGGCGAGCTTACTTGCTACACGTGGGAATTCAATTAATGCCTTCCCGAATTGTTTTCTGTCTAAGGCATACTGAAAAGAAAGATCTATTGCTTGCTGAGCAACACCCACAGCGCGCGCCGCAGTTTGAATTCTTGCACTTTCAAACGTTTTCATCAATTGGCGAAAGCCCTTACCCTCTTCTCCGCCCAAAAGATTAGATTTGTTAACATGAAAGTTATCGAAGGCAATTTCATACTCTTTCATACCTCGGTAACCTAATACTTCAATCTCTCCACCAGACATGCCATCAGTAGGAAAAGGATTTTCATCATCGCCCGGTGTTTTTTCTGCAAGAAACATTGATAATCCTCGATGATCTTTGCTGTCGGGATCAGTTCTTGCAAGTAATGTCATGACGTGAGTTCTAGATGCATGGGTAATCCAGGTTTTGTTTCCAGTCACGCTGTAATCGCCATTTTCATCTTTTGTGGCTCTGGTTCGGAGGCTACCTAAATCTGAACCAGTGTTAGGTTCCGTAAAAACGGCAGTTGGTAGTATTTCTGCCATTGCGATTTTGGGAAGCCAATGCTGTTTCTGCTCTTCTGTTCCACCGCATTCAATCAATTCTGCGGCAATCTCTGAACGGGTTCCCAAGGATCCCACCCCGATGTAACCACGAGACAGCTCTTCAGATACCACTGCCATGGAGGCCTTTGAGAGACCAAATCCGCCATACTCCTCTGGAATGGTAAGGCCAAAAACACCCAGCTCTGCTAATTCTTCAATAATTTCAATAGGGATTAACTCATCGTTTAGGTGCCACTCATGTGCATTTGGCAGCACTTTATCGATAGAAAACTTACGAAACTGCTCACGTATCATTTCTAATTCGTCATCAAGTCCAGACTTGCCTGTGATAATTTCTGCAGAATGATCTTGCATCAAGCGGACCAATCTCATGCGAGCGTCTTGGCTGTTACCTTTATTCGCTAGCTCTACAACGTCTGCGGATCGATATTTATCTATTGCCACCTCGGAAATGCCTATGTCACTCAGACGCACGATTTCTCCCTGCGACATTGGTATTCCGCCGAGAACTTGTGCATGATATTCACTGGTCCCAATCTGATGGAGAAGCTGTTCAATTTCACCAAATTCGCCATCAGAGTGCAATTTTTCCGCCCAATTTTGCATCTGTTGCATCGCGGTTGCATATGTTGCAAGCCACGCTAGACCATGAACTGCGTCCTGGTTTTCTTCCAAAAGTTTGCCTGAAGTTTTGCCATCAACAACAATTTGAGCTTTCATTTGTTGTCTAGCGGTTTCAAAAAGGGTGCTTAATTCATCTGCTGCCCGCCGAGTTTTTGTTAGCAAATCAACGATCATCCAAGAGTTATCCAAGTGAAACGCTAAATCTTGTCCATCATGTGCCATGAATCAGTCCTTCTCAATTTCCTCGTGTCATATACATTTTGCACTTGCAGCGCAACATAAATACAAAGAAGTGTGGCAAATTGTTCTTAAATTACGTGGCGAAATATTGCGCCGCAGCGTGATGTAAGATCTATTGCTCCACAATGCTTAATGTGATTCACCAATTTGAAACGTCAACTGTTTTGTTTTTTGTAACAGTATGTTTTGTAGCGGGTTTCATTAAAGGTATAGTTGGTTTTGCAATGCCAATGATAATTTTGGGATGTTCTGCAGCACTTGGTATGCCTTTGTTAGGACTTGCGGTTTTAATTATGCCGACACTCGTAACAAATATTTACCAAGTAAGTTTGTTTGGAAAAGCAGAGCTCGTTAAAAGTATCAGGGACTTTAGATTTTTTTTATTTGCATGTTTGGTTGGATTATTTGTTGGTGCAAACTTGTTTGCTGCAGCTAATCTTAATACTTTGATTGCCGGTATCGGCGCTGTAGTCTTACTGTTATCTCTTTTACAGTTAGTAAATATTCGGGCACCCAAAAGGACAAATTCTAGAGCTCTGTCGGGTATTTCTGGAGCAATTACCGGCTTGCTTGGAGGCGGAACCGGAATTTGGGGACCAACAACTGTTCTTTACTTGACGTCAATTGGTACGTCAAAGAAAAGACAGATATTGGTGCAAGGCTTGACCTTTGCCTTCAGCTCATTTTTTTTATTGTTTGCACATTTGTACACGGGCGTCCTCAATAAAGATACAGGAATTCTGTCAACTTTTATGGTTTTACCTGCCATGATCGGTATGATATTTGGAGTCGGCATCCAACGTTATTTAAATCAAGATAAATTTCGCGTGGTCACACTTATTCTGCTGTGTATCGGTGGCGTTTATTTGATATATCGGTCCACCAAAATGTTTTGACATACCACAGAAGCAACTATTTAGTTTTCAACACGATAGTTAGATTTTATTATCTCTTTTAAATTCTTAAATCTTAGGTTATAGAAACGTCAAAGTTTCCCAAAATGGTAACATAAAACAAACCCAGCGATGGGTTTTTAAAGGAGTAAAACACAATGGTAAAACCCCTTATGGCGCGGGCTACTGCTGTATGGTTGGTTGACAATACAACCCTATCATTTAAGCAAATTGGCGACTTTGTGAGTATGCATGAACTTGAGATCCAGGGAATTGCAGATGGCGACGTAGCATTAGGTGTTAAAGGTTTTGATCCCGTTGCAAACAATCAGTTAGACTTGGATGAAATCAAGAAAGGTGAGGGAGATCCTTTACACAAACTAAAACTAAAATTTAATCCAGCTGCAGTTGGAGAGGAAAAGCGCCGTGGTCCTAGGTATACTCCACTTTCAAAACGACAGGATAGGCCTGCATCAATATACTGGCTCGTCAAGTTTCATCCTGAACTATCCGATGGGCAGATCAGCAAGTTAATTGGAACAACGAAGCCAACTATTCAAGCCATTCGAACACGCACTCATTGGAATATTTCAAATATTCAACCAATAGATCCAGTTGCCTTGGGTTTGTGTAAACAATCAGAACTAGATGCAGCAGTTCAAAAAGCAGCGGATAAGAAAGTCGCTGCTGGTGATGTTATGAATGATGAGGATCGAAGAAAATTGGTTAGCACCGAAAAATCTCTAGAGATGGATGTGGAAGAAAAAGCATCTAACCCATTTAATGCTGAGGGAGATTTTCCCGTAAATAGTCCTAATACTCAAGTTCAATCTGACGAGGGCCAGGACTACAGGGATGCAGACAGTTTTTTTAATTTACCAGAGGAAGGAACTGATGCTGATAACGATAAGTAAATCAGTATTAGCCTGTTAAGGATCATATTTTAGCTCGAGCGTTTAAAGCGGCTGAGATAGTCCCCTCATCCAAATAATCTAACTCACCTCCCATAGGAACTCCACGGGCCAGTGAGGTTACTGAAACCCTATTTTCGATCTGTTCAGCGATATAATGAGCCGTGGTTTGTCCCTCAAGCGTGGCATTCAAAGCTAAAATAACTTCATGGACTTCTTCATTATCAACGCGTTTTATTAGTTTTGGAATTTTTAATTCTTCAGGCCCGATACCATCCAACGCTGATAAAGTTCCGCCAAGAACGTGATATCGGCCCTTAAAAACTGATGTTCTCTCCATAGCCCATAGATCCGAAACATCTTCAACAACGCAAATTTGGCCGTTATTTCGCTTTTGATCTTCACAAAGCTCACATATATCTGCGGTCCCAATGTTACCACAATTGAGACACTCTCGGGCTTGCTCAGCAACCTTTGCCATCTGTTTCGATAGGGGAGTGAATAGACTACTTTTTTTGCGGATCAGATGCAAAACAGCGCGCCTGGCAGATCGAGGGCCTAATCCAGGCAATTTGGCGACAAGATCTATCAAAATCTCAATTTCTCGTGTTCTTGAAGTGCTCAATGGTTTCCTCAGACAAAAATAGGGGATTTTATTGAAGCTAAAATGGTAATTTCATTCCAGCTGGAAGCCCCAATGCTTCGGTTATTTTCTCCAATTCTTTTTTCGATCTATCAGATGCTTTTGTTTGTGCATCCTTTATTGCGGCCAAAATGAGGTCTTCTACAATTTCTTTATCATCGCCGTTAAAAATTGATGGATCAATTTCTAAGCCAGTTAACTCACCTTTTGCTGTCGCTGTCGCTTTAACTAGTCCAGCTCCAGACTCTCCTTTTACTTCAATGAGAGCCAAATCTTCTTGCATGCGAGCCATTTTTTCTTGGGTTTCTTGGGCTGCTTTCATCATTTTGCCCATGTCTCCAAGTCCACCTAGTCCTTTAAACATTGTAAAACCTTTCAATAAATTCTGTTTTAATCTTCTTCAAATGGATCCCACTCACTGTCAACTTCTTCAAGTGCCTGAATGGCTGCCTCTTGCTCTAATTTTTTCTTAGAAATTACATTAACAATCCGAGCAGCAGGAAATTGAACCAGCGCTTCTTTTACAAAAGGATGAGCGTATGCCTCAGTTTCTAATTCTTTCGCATCTTTTTCTTTTTTTTCAAAAATTGTCTCTGCTTCACCATTCTGGACAACGCTTACAGCCCAGCGGCTTCCTGTCCATTCTTTGAGTCTATTGCTTAATCTTTGGGCTAAGTTAGCAGGAGCAAATTCCGTTGGCGTAAACTCTATATATCCTGGACGATAGGTGACCAAGCGCAAACCATTTTCGATATCAACGAGCAATTTAACATCTCTATTTTGTTTTACTAATTCTAATATATCTTCGAATTTAGTATAACTAAGTATCCCAATACCTTCATCAGCAGCCGGAGCGACTTTTAAGTTGGAAGCGTTATTCTGTTTGGGTTGAGAAATCTTGTGACTATTCACGTCTGCACCCATATCTTTTGGTGGTGTTTCTAAATTTTTTCCTTTGCTAGCCCCCTGCAATTTACTCTCAATTTTCTTGATTAAGTCCTCTGTCGGAGGTAACTCGGATGCATGTGTGAGGCGTATAATTATCATTTCTGCGGCCATTATCGGGCTTGGGGCAACAGTAATTTCATCAAGAGATTTTATAAGCATTTGCCACATTCGCGTGAGCACCCGCATAGATAATAGTTTTGAAAATGCTACACCGCGCATTCGCTCATCAGGTGTTACTGTAGGGTCTTCATTTATATCTGGTGTTATCTTTGCAACCGATATCCAATGTGTGATTTCTGCTAAATCTTTAAGAATTACAATTGGATCTGCTCCATCTGAATATTGTGAACCAAGTTCATTTAGGGCAGATGCTGCATCGCCCTGCATTATCATTTCGAAAAGGTCCAATACTCTGCCACGGTCTGCAATTCCAAGCATCGCTCTGACATGCTTTGCATCACTACTGCCACCACCGTGGCTTATCGCTTGGTCTAGAAGAGATGTTGCATCTCTTGCGGAACCTTCCGCAGCTCTGGTTATCATTCGCAGAGCATCCTCAGAGACGTTAACACCTTCCGATCCTGCAATTTTCTGAAGCAGTGCCATCATCTCTTCTGGCTCTATTCTTCTAAGATCAAATCTTTGGCAACGGGATAGGACTGTTACAGGCACTTTCCGGATTTCGGTTGTTGCGAAAATAAACTTTACGTGTTCTGGTGGCTCTTCCAGTGTTTTTAACAGTGCATTAAATGCGTTATTAGACAACATGTGAACTTCGTCGATTATGTATACTTTGAAGCGGCCTGAGGAAGCTTTGTAGTAAATACTTTCTATTATTTCTCTAATGTCATCAACGCCAGTACGGCTTGCGGCGTCCATTTCCATTACATCAACATGGTTACCTTTAATAATTGCAGCACAATTTGAACATTTCCCGCAGGGCTCTACTGTGGGCCCACCGTTTTGATCTAGACCGATACAATTTAACCCTTTGGCAATTATTCTTGCTGTGGTCGTTTTCCCCGTACCTCTTATGCCAGTTAAAATGAAAGCTTGTGCAATCCTATCAGCTTCAAAAGCATTTCGAAGGGTTTGAACCATTGCCGCTTGGCCAACCAAATCTTTAAATGTCTCTGGGCGGTATTTTCGAGCAAGGACTTTATATGGGTTCATTTTGTTTATTTCAGCCATCAATAGTTACCTAGTAGACATACAGTATATTTACTAGTGTTAGTATACAGCATTATTTACTATTCTAAATTACAAATTGAAATAGCAGCATAGAAGTCAGTGTTTGAGTTAGTCAAAATAGAATTTGAAAATGGTTTCGTTGGCTTATGTCCAATGCCGGGAAAGTACTCTTCATTCGATGAGGACTTTTTGCAATTGGTTAATGCACTTCCTACAGTCGTTGTAACATGTGCAACCAAATCTGAGATGATAAACTGTTCAGCCGCCAGCTTACCTGAAAAATTACATACAGTAGGAATAAAATGGTTTCAAATAGCGGTAGATGACTTTCAGATACCAGATGCACTACGTGAAAAAGAATGGAATTCTATGATGCCAATTTTAAAAAGAACTGTACTCAGTGGTGGGGGTGTACTTTTCAATTGTATGGGTGGCTGCGGTAGATCTGGAATGTTTTTGATGCGGTTACTTCTAGAAATGGGTTGGAATTCTGAGGGCGCATTGGAGCGTTTACGAGAGTTTCGACCTTGCGCAATCGAAACTGAACAACAAAAGTCTTGGGCCTTCAAGTAAAGCTGCAAAATTAGAAAACTTTATGTAATTTTACGAAAAAACTGGTGAGAGATTGATAACGACCCGAATAAAACTCGTTACGGCTGCTTCCTTCCGGACCTGACCGGGTTGGCGAGGTACACGCCCGCATCAACCCCTCGCTAGTTATTTAAAGGCTTTAAAGTGTAGTTGCAAGTTGACTCTGTCAATTTTGATTTTTAGGGATAAGGCAAATACTTCGGTAAGGATCTTTATATTTGAGAAATGCTGAAAGAGTTACTTTTGGGGGATCTGGGTTAAATCGAGCAAGTGAGCTTCGCGGCTCTGCAAAAGCTTCGCCTCGTGAAGGAGATCTATTCATTATTCATTGGCGCGGTAAATTTGCAATTGATTTAAAAAATGCCTGTGAACTTGCCCTAATAAAATATCCAAATAAGATAATTTCGAATAAACAAATAATCTTTCTCGGAAGAAATAAAGACGTTTCGTATTTTGCTACTGATATTTCGGAATGGGAGCCTGTTGGTCAAGACGAAATAGATGGTTCATTTTATGATAAAACTCAACAATTTCATGAATTTCTTGGTAAAGATTTCCCGTTTTGGGAACTTAGAAGCTTCATGCACTTACTTACACCTAGGTCTGCTGAATTGGCTTCTACCGCTAAATCTGTTTTCCATTGGCAAAATACCTCTCGCTTCTGCTCAAAATGCGGACAGAAAGTTTCAATTATTGAGTCGGGCTGGCAGATAAATTGTGAAAATTGTAACAGTTCGTCTTTTCCACGCATTGACCCGGTAGTGATCATGCTAATCACAAATGGACCCTTTGTTTTGTTGGGTAGATCTATCGGATGGCCCGATGGTATGTATTCTTTACTCGCAGGGTTTATGGAACCTGGGGAAACTTTAGAAGCAGCGGTTCGCCGAGAGGCTTTTGAAGAATCTGGAATTAATGTTGGCGCTGTGCAATATCTTGCCTCGCAACCGTGGGCGTTCCCAATGTCTTTGATGTTTGGTTGCTATGGGGAAGCAAAGTCCAAAGAAATCACAATAGATCACTCTGAGATGGAAGATATTAAATGGGTCAATAAACGTGATCTTCATATGGCCATGGCAGGTATAGAAGACAGTTTTAAACCGGCAAGACCCGGTTCAATCGCACATTTTCTGCTATTAAATTGGCTAGCTGATACATTGCAATAAAACTGACCCATCCTACAAAGTAAAACTGGCATCTTTTTTAATTTAAAAAATTTGAAGTTATACTCGTTCGGAACTAGCTGGGTAAACTCCAAGAATACTTATTGATTGAGTAAAATAAGAAAGCTCATCCAAGGCCAGTTTGACATTTGTATCATCTGGATGACCCTCGATGTCGGCATAAAATTGAGTTGCGGAGAAGGTTCCTCCCACCATGTAGCTCTCTAGTTTAGTCATGTTTACGCCATTTGTAGCAAAGCCACCCATCGCTTTATACAAAGCCGCCGGAATATTGCGCACCTGGAAAATGAAGGTTGTCATCATTTTTGTGTCACCACGCCTGGTATTATCTGGGTAGGAGGACATCAGAAGAAATCTCGTAGTATTATGATCGGAGTCTTCGATGTCTTCTGCAAGTACTTCAAGCCCATAGATCTCTGCAGCCAACTTACTGGCCAACACCCCTAGGCCTTTGGCTTTCGAGTCTTTTAAGGCGGCAGCTGCGCCTGCGCTATCAATCGCCCTAATCCCGCGGATATTATTTTTGTCTAAAAATGAAGCTGCTTGTGGTAATAAAACTGGGTGCGCTTCAGCTGCTTCGATATCTTCGAGCTTTTTCCCCGGTAAGCCTAATAAATTTATTCTTACCCTAGTAAATACTTCATCAATAATGTGAAGGCCGGATCCAGGAAGTAATCTGTGAATATCCGCGACTCTGCCGTAGGTAGTATTTTCTACTGGCAGCATGGCTAAATCTGCAACATTGTTATTTACAGAATAAATAACATCCTCAAAGGATTTACATGGCAATGCCTTGCAATTTGGTCGAGCTGACATACACGCTTCATGCGAATAGGCTCCGAGTTCGCCTTGAAAAGCTATGGTTTTCATCTTTCACCCCAAAAATTTGCCCTAAAGGGCGTTTCGTCGCGGATCAACATCTTGCATAACCTGTATCGATGAGGATAGAAAGCTCCAAACTAGTTTAAATGGACCGTGTGCTATGCTTGATACAATGACTTTCACTAAAATAATTGGTGGCTTTTGTGGCGCCCTGTTAATTTATCTCCTTGGCAATTGGGCTGCCGAAAGCTTCTATCATGTGGGTGGTCATGGGCACGGAGAAAAACATGCTTATGGCTATGCTATAGAAGTTGAAGAAGAAGAAATTGTTGATGAACCCGAAGAAGAAATTGACTTTGCTGCTCTAATGGAGGTCGCAGATGTATCTAAAGGCGCAAAAGTTTGGGGTAAATGCAAGGCATGTCATAAGTTAGAGGATGGTGCTAATGCGACAGGACCTCATCTTTATGCTATTGTCAATCGTGAGGTTGGTTCTGTAAGTGGATATAGCTACTCTGGTGCTTTGGTAAAGGTTGCAGATGTTTGGGATATTGATAGCTTGAATGGATTTTTGGAAAATCCTAAAACCTACGCGCCCGGTACTAAAATGGGCTTTGCGGGGCTCAAAAAGCCCGATGACCGAGCGAATTTGATTGCCTACTTGGACAGTGTGGAAGATTAACGGCGACAAAATCAGCATGATTACTTATGGTAAATAGTTACTATAATTGTTAATAAAAACCACCTTTAGTATGGTCAAAAACCGCCTCAATCTTACATATGTTATGAAAAGGGGTTTGTTATGTTGGAATTGTTGCAAATTAATTATTTAGTTAAAATAAGAACTCGATTGATCGCATTTGTTCATTTGATCTTTTTTGTGTCATTAGTATCCAATGGATCTGTTCTGAATGCAGATCAAGACACTATAAAAGCACATGGGTTTAATTTCTTTGGAGAACTAAAGTACCCGAATGATTTTCAGCATTTAGACTACGTGAATCCAAACGCCCCCAAAGGTGGTGAAATATCAATATGGGGTTTTGGTACTTTTGACTCGATGAATCCTTACTCAAGGAAGGGACGAGCTGCGTCTCTATCATCTGCTCCATTCGAGTCACTCCTTGTTGAGACAGGCGATGAAATTGGATCTTCATATGGGCTGCTTGCTGAAAGCATTGAGTACCCGGCAGATCAAAAATGGGTAATTTTCCAACTTCGCAAAGAGGCAAAGTTTTCTGACGGGACTCCTGTTACTGCAGACGATGTAGCATTTACTTATAACCTCTTCCTCGAACAGGGGTTGCCTAGCTACAGGGCTGTTCTGGCTGAAATAGTTCAAGGCGTTGAGGTTATTGGTCCCTATACCATCAAGTACACATTTTCAGACCAAGCATCGAAAAGAGACGCGATACCAATCGTTGGTGGTTTGCCGGTTAAATCGCAAGCTTGGTTTGAAAGAAGTCAGGCTCGGCTTGACGAGTCTCGAATGGATCCAGCAGTCGGATCAGGTCCGTATGTCCTAGATAGCTTTGAAATAAATCGTTGGGTAAAATATCGACGAAATCCTGAATATTGGGGCGCAAGTCTACCAATAAATAGGGGTCGATCAAATTTTGATGAGATCAGAGTTGAATATTTTGCGGATACTAATGCGGCATTTGAAGCATTTAAGTCGGGGGCTTACACGATGCGGGTTGAAAACTCATCAAAAAGTTGGGCTACCGCGTACGATTTTCCAGCTTTGAACGATGGGCATGTGGTAAAAAAATTAATGCCGGATGGAGGTATAGCAAACGGGCAAAGTTTTGTCATGAATCTCCGAAGAGAAAAATTTTCTGATATTCGGGTGAGAAAGGCTTTATCTTATCTATTTAACTTTGAATGGTCTCGTGAGTCTTTGTTCTACGGACAATACGCTAGAATTAATTCATTTTGGGAAAATTCAGATTTGGCGGCCACTGGACTCCCCTCTAGTGAGGAAATGATGCTTTTATCACCGTTGGAAAGTGATTTGCCAAGCGGCGTACTCACGCAGGATGCAATTATGGCTCCGGTATCTGGAACAAAGCCAATGGATCGATCCAATCTCCGCAAAGCAAATGCTTTATTAGATGATGCTGGTTGGCCTGTTGGTGCAGATGGTCTTCGTAGAAATGCTAGCGGCGATACTTTGAAAATTGAAATAATTGAGGACAGCGCTGCATTTGATAGGATCGTACTGCCCTTCGTTGAAAATATGAAAGCAGCTGGGATCGATGCTGAATATGACAGAATAGACCCTGCTCAGTATACAGACAGAACTCGTAACTATGACTTTGATATTATTACTGATCAATTCCCGATGTCATATGAACCCTCCTCTGGGCTGAAGCAGTACTTTGGGTCTGATACAGCAGATGATTCCGTGTTTAATTCGATGGGTCTGAAATCCTCAGCTGTTGATGCGCTTATTGAGCATGTGGTTGCAGCTGAAAACAAAAGTGATTTAAAAGTGGCAGTCAAAGCTCTTGACCGGACACTAAGAGCTTACAATTTTTGGATACCCCAATGGTATAACGATCAGCATCGCGTGGCTTACTGGGATATGTACGAACATCCAGAAGAAATTGCACCTTACGACTTGGGATACTTGGACTATTGGTGGTATAATGAAGGTAAGGCAAAAGCACTAAAAGATGCCGGTTTTCTGCGCCAATAAATTAAGATGACAGCATATCTTATGCGTCGTTTATTGCTGGTAATCCCAACCTTGTTTGGGATTATGGTGATAAATTTTGCGCTCACCCAATTTGTACCAGGGGGGCCAATAGAGCAAATAATTGCAAACTATGAGGGAAATGGTGATGTTTTTGAAGGTATTGCCGGGGGCGGTAAGGAAGTTGCTCAGAACTTTGAACAGGATGAAAAGTATACTGGTGCTAGGGGCCTACCACCAGAGTTCATAGCAGAATTAGAAAAAGAGTTTGGTTTTGATAAGCCACCCCTTACTCGGTTTTTGTTTATGATGTGGAATTATCTCCGCTTGGATTTTGGTGAAAGTTATTTCAGGTCGATATCAGTGATTGACTTGGTCATTGAGAAGATGCCGGTATCCATCTCACTAGGTCTTTGGTCAACATTGATCGCTTACATGGTGTCAATACCACTTGGGATCAGAAAAGCCGTCCGCGATGGTTCTAAATTTGATACTTGGACCAGTGTGCTTATAGTTCTTGCATATGCAATTCCAGGCTTCTTGTTTGCAATTTTGTTGTTAGTTTTATTTGCTGGTGGGTCATATTTTCAGATTTTTCCCCTTAGAGGCCTTACATCTGAAAATTTTTCTGAGCTTGGTCTATTTTCGAAAGTTATAGATTATCTTTGGCATATTTCTTTACCGGTTTTAGCATCATCAATTTCAGCTTTTGCAACCCTAACTCTTTTGACAAAGAATAGCTTCTTGGATGAAATTCAGAAGAATTATGTAATTACAGCCAGGTCGAAAGGTGTCAGTGAAAGACGCGTACTTTACGGGCATGTTTTCCGTAACGCTATGTTAATTGTAATAGCTGGATTTCCGGCTGTTTTCATAGGTGTTTTTTTTACAGGTTCCCTCATAATTGAAACTATTTTTTCGCTCGACGGTCTCGGTAGGATGGGTTTCGAGGCTGCTATTGCACGTGATTATCCAGTAATATTTGGAACACTTTTTATATTTGGTCTTATGGGGCTAGTGGTTGGTATAATTTCTGACTTAATGTACGTCTTTATAGATCCCCGCATTGATTTTGAAATCAGAGAGGGTTAGCGGTTGCTAGGCTCACCAATTACAAAACGAAGATGGCGAAACTTTAGATCCAACAATAGGGCATTTTGGTCACTGATTATCTTCTCTGGTTTATTTACTCTGTCTCTTTTTGCTGAATTTATTGCCAACGATAAGCCAATTTTTGTCAGTTACAGAGGTGAAATACATATGCCTATCTTTACATTCTATCCTGAGACTAGGTTTGGTGGAGATTTTAAAACAGAGGCAGCTTACAAAGAGGTAGAAGTAGAGTGTTTAATTCTTTCCGGTGGTCTTAGTGAGTGTTTTGAGGAACCTGAAGATATCGTAGATGCTATAAAGTTAGGTAAGTTTGAAAACTTAGAGTTCTATCGTGGTTGGATTATTTGGCCCTTAATCCCATACTCTTTTGACACATCTGTTGATATTCCTGGAGCGGCACCATTACCCCCCAGTAAATCAAATATATTAGGGACGGATGATGTGAAGAGAGACGTTCTAGCTCGTGTAATTTATGGATTTCGTATATCAATAATGTTTACTTTGTTAGTCACAATAGCTTCAAGTCTTTTGGGTATTCTTGCAGGCGCTGTTCAAGGATATTTTGGAGGACGAACAGATTTATTTTTCCAGAGATTTATAGAGATATGGGGTGCGGTGCCTTCCTTATACGTAATCATAATATTATTTGCTATTTTAGGTAGAAGTTTTTGGTTGCTTGTTTTGTTAACAGTTCTTTTCGGTTGGATGGGTCTGGTTGGCGTAGTTCGAGCTGAATTTTTAAGGGCTAGAAATTTAGAATACGTAACTGCCGCAAAAGCGTTGGGTGTAAGTAACTTTATAATTATGTTTCGACATATGTTGCCAAATGCAATGGTAGCTACATTAACTTTGATGCCTTTTATTGTTACTGGGACAATTGCTACTCTAGCTTCATTGGATTTTTTGGGTTTTGGGTTGCCCGCCTCTGCTCCGTCTCTGGGAGAGTTGACTTTGCAAGCGAAACAAAACCTTCAGGCGCCATGGTTAGGATTTACTGCCTTTTTTACATTTGCAATAATGTTGGCACTGCTTGTTTTTATTTTTGAAGGTATTCGCGACGCTTTTGATCCTAGGAAGACCTTTAAATGACCTCTCTATTATCTGTAAATAATCTTGGGGTAAAATTTCAGAGCGATGGATCAGAGGTTATTGCTGTCGATGGAATTGATTTTGAAATTAACAAGGGAGAGGTCTTAGCCTTAGTTGGAGAAAGTGGATCTGGCAAATCAGTTTCGGCCCTCTCAATACTTTCGTTGCTGCCAAATAATGCGGATGTTTCTGGTTCGATTAAACTTCAAGGCAACGAATTACTGGGCATTAGCCATAAAGAACTCAAAAGTGTTCGTGGTAGTGAAGTCAGTTTTATTTTTCAGGAGCCTATGACATCTTTGAATCCACTTCACACCATTGAAAAGCAACTGCGTGAAGCGGTTGAACTGCATAGTGCTGCGTATTTTAGTAACATTAGCGAGTATATTGTTGAGTTGTTGACGCGAGTCGGCATAGATAGTCCGAGACAAAGGCTGAGTGCTTACCCCCACCAGCTATCGGGCGGTCAACGTCAGCGTGTAATGATCGCAATGGCACTCGCAAATAACCCAAAAATTTTGATTGCGGATGAGCCAACAACAGCGCTGGATGTCACTATTGAGTCGCAAATATTAGATTTGCTTGTTGAATTGAGAAAAGATACCGAGATGGGAATTCTTTTTATTACGCACGATCTTGGGCTAGTAAAAAGATTAGCAAACCGAGTTTGTGTAATGAAAAATGGAAAAATCGTTGAAGACGGTTTGGTATCAGAGGTTTTCGAAAAACCAAGCCATCCATACACCAGAAAACTTCTTTTCGCTAATACTTCGGTGAGTCCTGATCCAGTGGATGAAAAAGCTGATGTTGTTGCTGAAGTTTCCTCCCTGAAGGTTTGGTTTCCCATCCAAAGAGGTCTTCTTAAACGCACAGTAGGTTTCGTGAAAGCTGTTAACGAGGCTAATTTAACTGTTAGAGAGGGAGAGACTATAGGCGTCGTTGGTGAGAGTGGGTCTGGTAAGTCTACGCTTGCCCTCGCATTGATGCGCCTAATTAAATATGAAGGTTCAGTATATTTTAATGGTCGGAATTTAAATGAATTCTCTCTTAAAGACCTCAGAAAATTAAGAAAGGATATCCAGATCGTTTTTCAAGATCCGTATGGGTCATTATCGCCTCGAATGACTTGTGAGCAAATAATATTAGAGGGTGTGAAAGTTCACTTTCCTACATCTTTGCAAGACACCGAAAATTTGGTCTCAGAAGCAATGTTAGAAGTTGGCTTAGATCCTAAAACAAGGCATCGTTATCCCCATGAATTCTCTGGCGGTCAAAGACAACGCATAGCAATTGCCAGAGCTATGGCTTTGAAGCCAAAATTAGTAGTTTTGGATGAACCCACCTCAGCCTTAGACAGAACCGTACAAGTTCAAATTGTTGATTTGCTTAAGGCTCTACAAAAAAAACATAAAATTGCATATATTTTTATAAGCCACGACCTGAAAGTTATAAGGTCAATGTCACACCGTATTATTGTTATGAAAGATGGGAATATTGTTGAAACGGGTGGGGCAGAGCAAGTTTATACTAATCCACAAAGTGCTTATACGAAAAACTTGCTAAAATCGGTTCATTAAAACTTTAAGTATCTCCTTAGTTGAAAAGTTACTCAGCATTTAGATTTATCCAGATGGATTTATCACGTCACACGTTATTTGTCGGTTAGCTAACTTGCGACAGGCCTGTTCAGCCGTAACTTGCGAAACACCATAAAAGTTTGCTTCAAAACCAAGTTTTGTTTTCACAACTTTACGCAACGAACCACCCAATGTTGGCATTTCTGCAAGTGCAGTTTTGATTAGCATTTTTTCTGCTGCATATCTGGTGCCAAAGCGACCAACATTTATACCCCAAACTTTGTGTTCATCTGATGAATTATGGCTCACAAGCCTTGCTGGCTTCAGCATATTTGTTTCTTTTGTGACTGAGGAAGATATTGTATCAGAAGATTTAACATCGAGGGTTGCAAGGTGAATTTGTGCCGTATCCACATTTTCTGATTGTTCTGAAGCTACCATTAGCATTTCAAGGGTTTTCTCGATCCCATCTGAGAGATCTACAGATGCTATGATTGCAGATTTTGAACCCGGTCGTGGTTTAGGGACTAAACTTTTTCTAACTGCTCCAGAAGATCTCTTAATCTTTTTAGCGTCCAAGTTAGTTGATGAGTAGTTTGGTAGCTGTGGTTTCCTTAAAGAGACATTCGTTGGTGCTTTCTTGAAACCTAGGTCCATTAATTTTGCCACTTGTCTATTTCTTGTAGCAATACTTCTTCCGCCAAATACAGTTGTAATTATTCTTTCGCTTCCCCTCTCAGCAGACGCGGTAAGAGTGTAGCCAGCGGCACTCGTAAACCCTGTTTTAATACCATCAGCGCCCCTGTAATTTGCTAAAAAGCGGGTATTCGTATGACGAACCTTTTTAATCCCGGCATTAGCTGTGCGCCGCGAAAACAAATGATAATATTCTGGGTAATCATAAAAAACATGTCTCCCAAGTATTGTCATATCCCTGGCAGTAGAGAGATGTCCTTGCTGGGTGAGGCCGTGAGCATTCTTAAAGGTTGTTCGATTCATGCCAAGTGCTTTTGCAGTTCGGTTCATCCGCCGTGCAAAAGCCGCTTCACTGCCCTCTATTGCTTCTCCAATAGCTGTGGCCGCATCATTAGCTGACTTGATTGCAGCGGCTCTAATTAAATATCTGAGTCTGATACGCTGACCCGCTTTAAGGCCGAGTTTAGAAGGTGGTTCCGAAGCAGCCTTTTTTGAAATTTTAACTTTCGTATCAAGGCTTATTTCTCCGTTTTCAACCGCTTCAAATGCGATATATAGTGTCATCATTTTAGTTAATGATGCTGGATGTAATCTCTGGTCTGCATTTTCAGCATGTAAAACGCTACCATCTCGCGCATCCATAACCATTGCAGCATAAGTAGCTGCCATGGTTGGCTGTGATGCCAGCATTACCATTGAAATGAATAGTGTATTGAATATGCTTAACCAAGCGGACTTTAAAAGCCGTTTCGTAATAGTAACTACCAATTTCCTGCCTCATACTGCCAGTTTTCTGGTCAGATTATTTCAAAACAATCAACAATATTAAACGAACTTTGTCAAATAAAGTCTTAATTTCATTTACTTTTTTGTTTTACCAAAGCACTTGGGCACAATATATGGTATAAGTATATGTTCGATATGCTAGATGTGTATTTTGTATTAAAGTTCTAGAATAAATTGACTGACTTACCCATCATTCAAATTTATTTTTAGTATGGTTTGTAAGGGTCTTTTCAAGTTACACCACTACATTATATAATCACTTGGTAAATAATAACACGTTGAGATAAAATGCCGGTTGTTCCCCACCAAATGTCAGGTGAGTTTGATCAGGATGGCGAACAAGGTGTAGCGCTGGAAACTCGCACTAAGACAAAGCGTCCACCGTTGTACAAAGTCCTACTATTAAATGACGACTACACTCCAATGGAATTTGTAGTTGTAGTCTTAGAGCGATTTTTTGGTAAAAATCATACTCAAGCATTTGAGATCATGTTGACAGTTCACAAAAAAGGAATGGCTGTTGTGGGAATTTTTAGTCATGAAATAGCAGAAACAAAAGTTGCTCAGGTAATGGATTTTTCTAGGCGTCATCAACATCCATTACAATGCACGATGGAGAAAGAGTAATTTTAGCAAGAATTATGTATGTTTGTTAAGCGTTTATCTGTTTTAAAAGATATCCTTCCAGATCTTTTTACTGCAAATAAAACGATCTGTTTCATCAATCCGCAAGATTTAACCGATTTAAATTGCTTCAGCAATAAGAATACCGTTGTTTTAACTGATGATATAAGACTTTATTCTCCTCTGTCGGATGCAGGCTACAACTGTAAACCAGACGTAAATTTCTTAGCTGATGTTTCGATAATTCTTCTGCCAAAGTCGAAAGAGCTTGCGAGAGAGTTGATACTTTTGGGCTCCACAATTGCTAACAAAGGATATGTCGTTATAGATGGAGACAAAAACGATGGTATTGTTTCTATTATAAAAGAACTCCAAAAAAAAATTTCCTTTGAGGTAAACCTTTCTAAAGCACATGGCAAAATAGCAGTTTGCAAAACGGCTAGCGGAAATTTACCTTCAACTTGGCACACCAATAAATTTAATAAAATTAACAATGAGTTTGTAACCTTAGCAGGTGTTTTTTCTTCGGATCATGTTGATCCAGGGTCTAAGTTATTGAAAGATCAATTACCCCAAAATTTAAATGGTTCTGGTGCTGATTTTGGTGCTGGTTGGGGTTTCCTGACAAATTTTTTGGAAAACTTAGAGTTAGTTGATAATATTTTTGCAATAGATACTTCAAAACGGGCATTAGAATGCGCGGTAAAAAATTGTAATACATCTAAAGTTGAATTCGTTTGGGACGATGTTCAGCAATGGAGAGCGCCAAAACCTTTGGATTTCGTTGTCATGAATCCCCCTTTCCACTCAAATGGTAAGGTAGACATTGAGTTAGGTGAAGGATTTATAATTTCTGCAGCTAAAAACCTGCTCAGAAATGGCAAGTTATACATGGTTTCAAATAGGCACCTTCCCTACGAAAATATACTATATAGATATTTTGGTAATTCGAAAGAAATTGGGGGAGATAATAGGTTTAAAATAATTCTGGCTGAAAAACCTCTCGCAGTATCGAGAAAAAAAACCTAAACTTACGAAACTTATAGGGGAGAAGAAATGTCCTTTTCTGTAGAAGGTAAGACGACCATAGTAACTGGGGCCGCTAATGGTATTGGCTTGGCAATAGCAAAGCACTTTGCCGAGGAGGGTGCGAACGTCATGTTCGCTGATATGGATGATAAAAGTCTAAAGAAGGAATTAGGTGAAGAATGTGAGAATGGGAATGTACGTTACTTTTCTGGAGACTTGCGTGAAAGACTGACAATAGCTAATTTGCTTTCTGCCACTATAGATGCTTTCGAGCGTGTTGATATTCTGATTAACGCTTCAAGGCAAGTTTTGCTTACAGATCCACTTGATTTAGAGGACGAAACAATTGCTGTTATGTGGCAACAAAACGTATTGAATAGTTTTAGACTATCCCAGCATGTGGCTAAAAGAATGATCAAACAGTCGGAAGACGACACGGAAGCTGACGGTATTATTGGCACAATTGTAAACTTGTCATCAATTGCCTCAACCTTGGCACAACCGAGGCTTTTAGGGTACTCAATAGCGACGGCTGCAATGGATCAGATGACACGTTCTCTTGCCGTTTCACTTGCTCCTAGTCGTATCAGAGTAAATTCTCTGGCTATTGGTTCAATTATGTCTGCTAGCTTGCAGAACAGTCTTAAGGATGCGGATGAGCTTAGACAGGATATTGAGGCGCATACACCAATGGGGCGCATTGCATCGGCTTCCGAAATAGTTGAAACTGTTCAGTATTTGGCTGCGCCTGCTTCTGGTTTTGTAACGGGTCAAATAATCACAGTTGATGGAGGCCGATGCCTTCTGGATCCCGTATCTTCACCTTTTCATTAAATTAAGCATCAAAAGAATCAGACCAGATATGAAACAAATTACTGAAGTTGAAAAAAATAGAGCCAGTGAATGGTTTGTAAGTTTAAGAAACGATATCGTATCTGCTTTCGAAGAGTTAGAAAAGTCGCATTTTAAAGGACCTTTTTCGGAGCTCAATGCTGGTAAATTTGAAGTCAACGAAACAAAACGTGAGGATAAGCCAGGTGTTGATGCTGGCGGTGGATTAATGAGTGTAATGCGAAATGGCCGCATTTTCGAAAAAGTAGGCGTCAACGTTTCAACGGTATATGGAAATCTTAATAAAGCCGCTCAACAGTCGATGGCTGAGCGTTTGGGAATCCCTGAAATGCGAGAGGATCCAAAATTTTGGGCTAGTGGTATTAGTTTAGTTGCTCACGTCAGAAATCCTAATTGTCCCGCGGTTCACATGAATACTCGTATGTTTTGGACACCATATGCATGGTGGTTCGGTGGTGGTTCAGATTTGAACCCCTGTATTGAATTTGAGGAAGATACTCTTCATTTTCATTCCACACTTCGATCTTACTTGAATAAGCACGACCCTGAACTCTATCCCAAATTGAAAAAATGGGCTGATGAGTATTTTTTCATTCCGCACCGCAAGCGAGCCCGAGGGGTGGGTGGTATATTCATGGACGATCGTAACACTGGGGATTGGGAAGCAGACTTCAATCTTACTAAGGATATTGGCAAAGCTTTCTTGCCAGCATATCTTCCACTGCTTGAAAAACGAATGGTTAATGAGTTTGATGAGAGGGATAAAGAAATCCAGCTTGAGCACAGAGGCTTATATGCTGAATATAATCTTGTATATGATCGTGGGACAAAGTTTGGGCTGGCAACTGGTCACGACGCGAATGCCGTTCTAATGAGTTTGCCACCTCTCGCAAAGTGGTATTAAAAATCTACAGCAATACCTTTCCGTTCCCAGTCTCCAAATCTAACTGGTTCTGGGCCATCCCTTCCGCCGAACTCTTTTTTAGGAGCGGGTGTGTCTTTTATTGATTTTCGACGTTCTTCAGCTTCCTTTAACGCCCTCTTTGCTTCTGGGGGTATTCTTTTCGGATTTACCATAATATCTTCCCTCTAATAAAGCTTGGGTATATAAAACCCCTCTAAATTGCAAGGAATTCGCTTAATGCCTGAAAAAAAAGTGCTGTCTGCTCGCTTTCAGGCGAGTTTTTTGATGGATAATATATTAATTGAGAAGCGTTTATTAGCAGATTTAAATTTAAATCTAATCATGCAAAATCTGAGTGCCGCCGATCGTGCGCGTTCACAACGCTTGCTGCTTAACACGCTACGGCATTTGGAGCGTGCAGATGCTTTACTACTTCCTTTGTTAAAAAAAAGACCAACTTTAAAAATTTTAAACATTCTTAGATTAGCAACTGTTGAAATTATGGATGATGGTGATGCACATGGTATTGTAAATGAGTACGTTTCTATTGTTGGAATGAACAAGCGACTTAAAAATTACAAAGGACTTGTGAATGCGGTTCTTAGGAAAATATCTAAAGTTGATAGGAGTTCTTGGAACAAGTTAGATATTCCTAAATTACCAAAATGGTTTCGGCAGCTACTTTTACAGGCATACGGTAGTTCAATTACACATAAAATTGAGAAGCAGCATTTAGAGCGTCCGCCTGTAGATATAACCATTAAGACCCCAGAACTAATAGACCGTTTTTCAATTGAATTGAAGGGCAAGCAGATCATTAAGCATAGTTTGCGATTGGAAAATGCTGGGCAAATATCTGAGCTTCCAGGTTTTAAAGAAGGAGAGTGGTGGGTTCAAGATATCTCAGCGAGTATCCCTATACATCTTTTTAATGACGTAAAAGGGAAATCTGCCCTCGATTTGTGTGCAGCTCCTGGCGGCAAAACTATGCAGTTATCTGCGGCTGGGGCTAATGTGACTGCTGTAGATATGTCAAAGGTTCGAGCCGCAAAACTAAAGGAGAACCTAGCTAGAACGTCTCTTAATGCAAATATAGTTATTTCTGATTTATTCAAAATTAAGGGTTTTTTTGACATTATCATTTTAGATGCTCCGTGTAGCGCAACTGGGACAGTCAGGCGTCACCCAGATTTACCTTATGTCAAATCACAAGCGGACCTAAAAAAATTATTTTGTTTACAATATAGCATGTTGGAACATGCAGTAAGTTTAATGAAGCCGACTACTCAATTAGTTTATTGCACCTGTTCATTGTTTCCGCAGGAGGGTGAGTACCAAGTGAGGAAACTTTTAAACGAGAAGCACGAAATAAGAGTGGAGAAATATTTGCCTAAAGAGTTAGATTTCCTGGAAAAGTATCGGACTGAGGAGGGCGGATTAAGGTTGCTCCCAATTCACTTGGCTGAGACAGGCGGTATTGATGGATTCTATATTGTGAAGCTTGTAAAAGTTTAATCTTCGCGATTAGATTATCTGAATTTAATATGGTCATGACCCAGACGATTACTGCACGATGTCAAATTTCAGAATTAAATTTTTACGGGGTTATAATTTATGATCTTTATACGGATTATAAGAAATTATTTCTTTAAACTTGGGCACGTAGTTTGTGCTAGAACCGTGAAAAATTTTGCCAAATCTGAGCAATTTATTTCTAAACCCGGTCCACGTTCCATTGGTAATATCTCACTTGCAGACAAAATTTGTGATGGAAAACTCTTTGTTTTTGGAAATATTTTTGAACTTGGCGATAAAGTTATATGGGATCATTCGTTATCCAGTATTGAGAATTATGAGGAATTACATGGGTTCCCCTGGTTGGATGACTTGGCGGCTAGGGGAGATAAAGCGGCTGTGGAAATTGTCCAGAAGTGGGTTTTTAGCTGGATCGAAAAATATGGATCAGGTTCAGGTCCGGGCTGGACGCCCAGACTGACTAGCAGGCGCCTCATAAGACTTATCCACCATGAGGATACAATATTAAATGGATTATCGGAAAAATATATAAGCACTTATTTTAAGTCAATTTATAAGCATGCAAATTTCATATCCAAGCGGTTCTACAAAACTGACAAGTTGACCATGAATTTCGAGGCCATTGTTGGCGTTATATATTGCGGTCTATATATAGACGGATTTGAACGCTTTATTACTGTTGGGACGGAGCATCTCTCTAGGGAGTGCAGAGATAAAATAGATGAAGATGGTGGTATTTTGTCTAGGAATCCCGAGGAGTTACTAGAAATATTTATGTACCTGGTTTGGGTTGCTCATGGTTTGCATGAGGCTGATTGGACCCCAAGTCAAGCTCATATAGAGACTATAAATAGCATTGCACCAGCTTTACGCCATCTTCGGCATGTCGACGGAAACTTATGCCGTTTTAATGGTAGTTGTGTTAAATACCCAGGAGATCTAGATCGTTATTTATTTTTATCTGGAAACAAAAAGAAAACGACAGAAATTTTGAAAATGGGCTACGCGCGGATGGAGGGAGGGCGTACTAGTATCATACAGGATGCTGGTCGGTTACCTAATATTCCGTATTCTAATTTATCACATGCCTCTGTTTTAGGATTTGAACTAACGCATGGTAGACAGCCGCTTATCGTTAATTGTGGCTCCGGGGTGAATTTTGGCAGGGACTGGCACAAGGCGGGTAGAGCGACGCAGTCGCATTCTATATTCTGTTTAAAAGGTAAATCTTCTGCAAAACTTTTAAAGAGCTTATCTCGTGGATCGGCAATGGGAGATTTTTTAACTCAAGGCCCAACAGAAGTTACGGTAAACAAATCAAGGGTTGCAGGAGGGACTGCACTGACTGTCTCTCATAATGCTTATGCTAATAAATATGGAGTTATCCTTGAGAGAAAGTTAGAACTTTCGGATAATGGGGACACCTTGATCGGTCAAGATCAGATCGAGCCACTTTCAACTCTTGGCAAATCAAAAGAGATTTCCGTTTATGGTATAGAGTATGAAGTGAGGTTTCACTTGCATCCTGAGGTAACGGCGCAAATTTTAGATGATGATACAGTACAGATGAATTCAAAGTACTCAGGGACGTGGATTTTGGAGGCTTTTGATTTAGCTCCAAGTTTTCATCCTAGTTATTATTTTAGTGAAGGGCACGCATCACCAATTCCCACCCAGCAGGTTATTTTTTCGGCAAGGTTGAATGATTTTTTAAAGCAAGTCAGGTGGTCTTTACAAAAATCCTATGATATCGAAACTTGAAAATTAAATTGTTGCTTTCTCACGTGTTCTTTCGAACAAAAATAGGTATTTCCGTTGGAAAAATTAATAAAAATTAAACGAGCATTAATCTCTGTATCAAATAAAGCAGGCATCTTGAAACTTGCACAGGCACTCCAAGAAAGAAATGTTGAAATTGTTTCAACTGGAGGGAGCGCATCTATGCTGCGTGATGCAGGCTTTAATGTTAAAGAAGTGTCAGAATTAACGGGTTTCCCTGAAATGATGGATGGGCGTTTAAAAACGCTTCACCCAACTGTGCATGGTGGTTTGCTTGCTGTAAGAGATGAAAAATCACATTTAGAAGCAATGGAAGCACATAAAATAAAGGAGATAGATCTATTAATAGTGAATCTGTACCCTTTTGCAGAAACCGTTAAGAGCGGTGCTGATTATAATCATTGTATTGAAAACATAGATATTGGCGGCCCCGCAATGATTAGAGCGGCCGCAAAGAACTTTAAGTATGTTACCACAGTGGTTGATAGCCAAGATTACGGAGATTTAATTGATGAATTAAATGTTAACAACGGATGTACCTCCTATACCTTCAGGCAAAAACTATCACAGAATGCTTTTTCGTTAACTGCCAATTATGATGCTATGGTCTCAACTTGGATGTTAGAGCAAGCTGGGCATATACAACCTCGGCGCCTCTCATTTTCAGCAGCTTTATCACAAAATTTGAGGTACGGAGAAAATCCACACCAGAGCGCATCTTTTTACGTTGATGAAAGTATAAATAGGGGCATTGGTGCTGCGTATCAAATTCAAGGTAAAGAGTTGTCATATAACAATATAAATGATGCTGACGCCGCTCTCGAATTAGTGAATGAGTTCACGGAAAGTGATGGAGCAGCAGCTGTAATTATTAAGCATGCTAATCCGTGTGGCGTCGGTGTGGCAAATAATCTAGTTGAGGCTTATAAAGCGGCCTTACACTGTGATACGACTTCGGCTTTCGGAGGCATCGTTGCTGTAAATCAGATCATTGATGAGGAATCTGCGAGAGAAATTACCAAGGTCTTTACTGAAGTCGTCATTGCCCCAGGCATAACGGAAGGTGGGCGTAAAGTCTTCTCTTCGAAAAGTAATCTCAGATTATTGACAGCAGAGAAGTCTACTAATCTGGCGTGTCAATCAAAAGTCATTAGGCATGTGTCTGGTGGTTACTTAGTTCAAGATAAAGATAGAAAGCCTTTATCACAAAATAGTTTGCGTGTTGTTACAAAAAGAAATCCTACAGATAGCGAGTTTCAAGATATGCTTTTTGCCTGGAAAGTTGCTAAGCACGTAAAATCAAATGCCATAGTATACGCAAAAGATCTTTGTACAGTTGGGATTGGGGCTGGACAGATGAGCCGTGTAGATAGTTGTATGATTGCAGCTAAGAAGGCTGAAGACATGGCTAAAGCTCAGGGTTTAGATGAGCTTCCAACACAGGGATCTGCATTAGCGTCAGATGCCTTTTTCCCATTTGCAGATGGACTAGAGGCTGCAATTGAAGCAGGTGCGTCGTCCATAATTCAGCCGGGCGGTTCAATTAAAGATAATGAAGTAATTGATGCGGCAAATGAGGCTGGGCTTGCAATGATTTTCACTGGAATGAGGCATTTTAAACATTAGAGGTAATATGTATAAAATTTTACAAGTTGCGATAATTACGATACTGTGCGACCAGCTTTCTAAACTCACCATGCTGTATCTTTTAGATTTACCGTCCGTCGGAATAATCGATGTTTTCCCTCCTTATTTACAATTCACTATGGCATGGAATTATGGGGTAAACTTTGGTTTGTTTGCAAACAGCACAGAGATTATGCGCTGGGTTCTAATCATAATTGCTTTTTTAATTTGTTTTGTTGTGATTAGATGGTCGGTTTCAGAAAAATTTGGATCACTGGGCTTAGTCGCTTGTGGTTTTTTGGTTGGTGGGGCAGCTGGAAATGCTATCGATCGATTTTTTCATGGTGCAGTTGTTGATTTTCTAAATGTATCTTGTTGTGGAATATCCAACCCTTTTGCGTTTAATGTAGCAGATATCTTTATATTTTTTGGTGCTCTTGGATTGGTTATATTTTCAGGCAAACAGAATGAGAGTGACTGAAGCTGTTTCATCCGTTAATATTGTAATTAAATTAAGAATGGTATTTTATGGTCTGTAGGATTTCAGGCATCTTAGTCAGTTTATTTTTATTGAGTGCTTGTAGCAGTGATGATGCGAGACTTCGGGACCTTTATGATGTTGGGACAGGTCCCGAGGAATTTGCGGTATTGCCTAGTAAGCCTCTAATAATACCAAACAATTTAACGAAGCTTCCAATACCTGATGCATCAGCAGGTAATTTAGCAGATCCGACACCAAAGCGTGATTTGATTGAAAAGCTGGGCGGCAGCATTGATGATACTGACAGCATATCAAAGAGAGATAAAAACTTGTTGGAGTACGTATCGAGGGCTGGAGTAGACACTAATATCCGTGAAGAGCTTGCGGAAGAAGACCGGAAGTTTTTGCGTAGGATGGGCGTGTTAACAAGTGTTAAGCTTTTTCGAGTAGATAGATATAATCAAATATATCGGAAAATGACATTAAGTGCTCCAAAAGAATTGGAGCGTTGGCGTTCGTTAGGCGTTCGTACACCTTCGATGTCTAGTGAATGATATTTTTATGTTAAAATATTTTGTGGTAATATAAGCTCTGAATAGGTTATTTCTGTTACTGTCCATAAATTATGGGTACAATTGCTTTAAGTTAAAGTTTTCACGTTTTGAATATATAAATGTTTAATTAGAAAAAATTATATGAAAAAAAATACATATGTTTCTCCAGTGGGGGGGCTCCCATCGCAATCAAAATTACTAACGGACAGAGCTGTATTTAAAAGTGCTTATGCAGTAATTCCCCGTGGTTGTTTCACTGATATAGTTACTAGTTTTCTTCCTTTTTGGAAGCATATGAGGATGTGGGTTGTCGCCCGGCCAATGACAGGTTTTGCAGAAACATTTAGTCAGTATGTGGTGCAACTAGAACCAAACGGAGGAAGTGATAATCCGGAAGCTAACTCGGGGGTTCAGTCAGTGCTTTTTTTGACGTCTGGTTCAGCTGAATTAACAATTAACAGTGAAAGCTATATTCTGAAAAGTGGTAGTTACGCCTATATTCCAGCTGGTTCTGAATGGAGTATTTGGAGCAATTCTAATGAAGAAACTAATTTCCATTGGATTCGGAAATTATATAAAGATATCAATGGGATCAAGCGTCCTGCAGCTTTCGTAAAAAATGAAAATGAATGCGAAGACATCGAAATGCCTAATTCTAACAACACGTGGTTTACTAAGCGCTTTGTTGAGCCTGATGATATTCGCCATGACATGCATGTTAATATTGTGACTTTTAAGCCTGGTGGTGTCATTCCTTTTGCGGAAACACATGTGATGGAACATGGAATATATATTCTTGAGGGAAAAGCTGTTTATCATCTTAATCAAGACTGGGTTGAGGTGGAGGCAGGAGACTTCTTGTGGCTTCGAGCTTTTTGCCCTCAGGCATGCTATGCTGGAGGACCAGGACCTTTCAGATATTTACTTTATAAGGATGTAAATAGGCATATGCCGTTTTTATAAGTTTATTGGATATTTTTTTTAGGCACTATTAAGTAGAACGTTAATTCGGTTACTTTATCCAAATTTTCCGTGGCAAAACCAGCCTCCTGGTAGTTGCGCTCCATGAGCATAAAATAGCCATAAAAATTCTCCATTATTACATCGTACCTGCCAATAATCACGCACTCCACTTCGCCAATTATTATCTTCTATCCACCATTCTGGTGCAATGCGTTCTGGTCCCAATTTAGTTTTTACTTGGTATAATTTTTTCCGCCAAATAAAATGATCTTCTAGTCTTGAATGTTTTGGCACTTCTAATGCTTCCGGTGCCCATAAAAATGAAGGTCTATTGCGGTTTGAAGTTGGCCAGCTTTTCATATCATAATTTGACCATGCTGCATTTAAAACCTGCCACGATTTTTCAGGTATATGACTTTGAGCTGGTATGTGTCTGATAATTGCATCTAATCCAACTTTTGTTCCCAGCCGCGTTATTAGGTTTTTAAGTACGCTATTTTGATTTTTTATTACCTTTTCATGCAGATCCAAATTATTAATAGATTGAGATTGTGTGATAGGGCCTACATTGATTGCTTCAAGTCGGATAATATCAATGCCAAAACTTGGTTTAATTTCATCTAATTTGAGCAGTAAAACAGAGAAGATACGTTCAGGATTATTAGTGAAACATGCCAGACTTACCAAAAGTGATTGTGTTTCATTATTACTAAAACCCAAATCAATTTTTAATTCCTGGAATCCTAAAACAGCAGTTTTTAATTTGTTACATAAACGAATAAGCAATTTTTCTATAGCGTTCTTGATATCCTCAATAAGCCCAATAGGTTCTGGAAAGCTTATTCTCACACCAAAATGCTTTTTGTCAGTAATTGGTGAAATTGTCTCTGGCACATGTCCTAGTGCCTGGTCTAATCTGGCAATCAATGTAGGGCCAAAGCGTCTGGCAAGAGGTGCCCTTGGTTGTTTCAACAGGTCTTTTACAGATTTTAAGCCAAGTTGGTTTAATTTAGTTACTATTTTATTTTCAATACGCAGTGATGCAATTGGAAGTTTAGCTAATGAGTTATAAGTATTTCCCGCTGGTGCAATGCGTATTGCATTATTTTTAAGTAATTGCGTCACTTGCTGTTTTGTATCGTCTATTTGTATTTTTTTTGTAGCACGGCTACGGGTTGCGCGAGCTTCTTGATCAATAGAATTACTTTTAAGGTAGCTTTCTGTTGGCTTGGGAGTAAAGCGAGCTAGTGCCCAAGCACCTCCTACAGTATCAGCCACTCCACTTGTTACGGTCAAGCCGAATGTTTCTGTACGAGAGACAATTAAATCAAGCATTCCTTCTTCACCACCAAATAAGTGTGCGCAACCTTTAATGTTAAGGATCACTCCGTCATAGTTGTCAGCTGCTACCCAAGGTGTGAATTGAGTATACCAACGACATAAGGCGTGTAGAAAAGTTAATTCGCATTTTACAGATCGAACACGGGTCATTAATTCTGGGCATATGGCTTTTGCATCTTGCAATGGCTGGCCGATATTTAATCCTGAATTATGTGCACCGAAAGATACGGAAGATAATGTTTGTGTATTACCATTATTTTCAATTATCGCGAGCTTATGATTTTTTTCGAATTTGAAAATTCGTTGTACCCGTTCTGCCCCAAAATATGGGAACCATAAAGAAATGTATCTTGGGCTTGACATTCTAACCTCAAATGTTCTTGTTTTGTTCTATCTATATAATAGATATATTGTCCAGTTTAATAATCAAGATTGATACTTTTTTTTCATATTCAGTGAGCTATATCCCTTATACTGGAGAATAAAAATGAAAACAAAAATTATATGTTTGGCATCAATAGCTTTTCTTGCATTTCCTGTTTTTGCACATGAAGGTGTAAAAAATGATGCTGTGAAGCAGCGCATGCAGTTGATGACGGTAATTAAAGATACGATGGCAAAAATTGGTGCAATGGCACGTGGATTGGACCCATTTACTGAAGAAAGTGCAGCAAATGCAAAGCAAACACTATTGCTAGCCGCGGCAGATATTGAAGTTAAATTTAAATTAAATGAAACTGACCCACTATCAGAAAGTTCTCCAGCTATTTGGGAAAATTGGGAAGATTTTGTCGAAAAGGCTGATGATTTTGCATTTATGATTGAGGGTCTTGAAACAAGTTCTGCAGATACCCTGGCAGCTGGGCTTGGGAATATAGGCCAATCTTGTGGTTCATGTCACAAAGCTTATCGGATAAAAAAATAGACCTGTTATAATTTAATTTTCAATTTGGTCCGCTGCTTAAGCTTTAATGGATACTTACAGCAATATTTTTCAGGGCCCCTGAGTTATACTGATTGCAAAATATTTTTTGCTGTGCAGGATATTAATAACAATGGGAGGACATTATGAGAACTCGTGCTGCAGTTGCAATAGAAGCTGGAAAACCACTGGAAGTGATGGACGTCAACCTTGAAGGGCCCAAGGCTGGTGAAGTTTTAGTGGAGATAAAAGCTACTGGCATATGTCATACGGACGAATTTACTTTATCTGGTTCTGACCCGGAAGGGCTGTTTCCGGCTATCCTGGGACATGAAGGAGCTGGTGTGGTTGTAGAAGTTGGTCCTGATGTTTTTGACCTAAAAGTTGGAGACCATGTAATCCCTCTATATACTCCCGAATGTAGGCAGTGTGAATATTGTCTCCATCCCAAAACAAATCTTTGTCAAGCCATTAGAGAAACTCAAGGACGAGGCTTAATGCCAGACGGCACCACTCGGTTTAGTATGTTGGATGGTACTCCAATTCTACATTACATGGGCTGCTCGACCTTTTCTAATTTCACCGTTTTACCTGAGATCGCTTTGGCTAAGATTAATTCAAAGGCACCGTTTGATAAAGTTTGCTATATTGGTTGTGGTGTAACGACTGGAATTGGTGCTGTTATTAATACAGCCAAAGTTGAAATTGGAAGTCGGACCATTGTTTTCGGGTTGGGAGGCATTGGCCTTAACGTGATACAAGGACTTAGGTTAGCAGGTGCTGATCAAATTGTGGGAGTTGACCTAAACCCGCAGAAATCAAAAATGGCGAAAAAATTCGGTATGACGGATTATGTGAATCCAAACGAAGTTTCTGGGGATCTGGTTCAACATTTAGTAAATATTACAAACGGTGGTGCAGATTATACATTTGATGCCACTGGTAATGTTGAGGTAATGCGAGCAGCGTTAGAAAGTGCTCACAAAGGTTGGGGTGAAAGTATAATAATTGGAGTAGCCCCTGCAGGAGCGGAAATTTCTACTCGCCCATTTCAGCTTGTTACAGGTCGAGTATGGAAGGGAACAGCCTTTGGAGGGGCACGCGGTCGCACAGATGTTCCAAAAATTGTGGACTGGTATATGGACGGAAAAATCGAGATCGATCCGATGATTACTCACACTTTTGGGCTTGAAGAAATTAACAAAGGTTTCGATTTGATGCATGCTGGAGAAAGCATCAGATCCGTCGTCGTGTACTAGTTTTAGACTAGTGCTGTCCGTATTTAGCCAAAAAAACTTGCACAACGCCATCTGCAACACGATTAATCTCGGCATCGGTAAATTTTTGTTGAATTCCAAATAGTGCTTTTGTGTAAAGGTCGGCTTTACACAACTCCGTAAACTGATCTGCTGCCAGGTACAGATCACTTATTTTCAAACAACCTTGTTGCTCTGCATATTTGAAATACTCGATAAGTTTAGATTGGCCCATCAAGGGACCATTTTCATAAAAACTTTTCCCTAAAATTGGGAATCGTTCGATTTCGGAAACGCAAATTCGAAAAATTTGTTGTGCTATATCTGAAACCAGCCAGTTAATTGTATAAGCTGCTGCTTGATGTAAAACCTTATCAACACTTTGTGTTTGATCAATTATTTTGAGCGCATTGTCAGCTTGGCTTTCACACTCTGACTTAGCGACCTCAATAAATAAGCTCTGTTTGTCCGGAAAGTAACTATAAAGAGTGGCCTTACTTACTTTTGCGGTTTGTGCAATTACATCCATATTTGCAGCTTCAAAACCCTCGCTCAAAAAAATAGATCGAGCGCCTGAAATAACTTGTTGATATTTCCGTCCCTTATTTATTTTTTCTTTACTCATTATGGGAGCCTATCATTTTGCAAGTTTTTGTAAACTTACTAATTACTGGTAATTCGCGCACATTTTGATTAGGTAGTCGAGGACTACAGCAATAATTTATGCATCAACTTGAAACATTTTTTAATTTTGGTTGACCACTCTAAATTAGCTGCTAACCCTTCTATATGATCAGCATTTTCTTACAAACGGCACCTTTTTTTTTAATAGTAGCCATCGGTTATTTTTCTGGAAAATATAAGTTTTTGGGCAAACGTGGAACGGATGCAATAACAAAATTTGTTTTTTATTTTGCCTTATCTGCGATGCTTTTTCGATTTTCAGCACAGCTTGAGATTAATAAAATTTTCGATTTGAAATTTGTTGGATGTTATGTGGTTGCAACGTTATTTCTTTATCTTCTTGTAATCTCGGCAAGTTATTTTTCAGGCAATAAGTTCGAAACGTCAGTTTTTGATGCTCAAATCGCAACAATTGGAAATACTGGGTTTTTAGGTATCCCTCTAATGGCCACCTTAGTTGGCCCGCAGTCAGTTGGCTATGTTATGATGATCCTAGCAACAGATTTCGCAATCTTTGGCACACTTATAGTTGTTTTAATAATGGTATCCCGGGACAGAAAATGGGGAATAAGATTATTAAAACCTATTATTAAAGGACTATTTCAAAATCCAATGATTGTGTCTTTTTCTTTGGGACTCGTCTGGGGTTATTTAGATTTTCAAACACCAAAATTTTTAAGTGATTTTTTGGTAATTTTAGGACAGGCAGCCACTCCGGGTGCATTATTTGCAATTGGTGCGTCACTATCTTTTCGAAAAGTAGATGATCCAACATCTGCATTCTGGTTGAGCTTTCTCAAATTATTTGCCCATCCGTTTTTGGTTGGTATTATGGCATTCTATCTATTTTACATTGAGCCATATGCAGCGGCGGTAATGGTTATAACGGCCTCTTTGCCAGTTGCAGGTAACACCTTTATGTTGGCTCAACATTATAAAATAGACCCTGAGCGTATATCTGCGGCTATATTGCTTTCTACACTTTTTAGTGCACTAACTGTTACGTTTACAATTGCGCTGGTTCTGTAGTTATGAGTTAGATAAGCTGATTAGTAGATTAGAATGTATATTTAACGAAAGTGGGTCTCGACAATAAAAGTTATGGATATTGTTTCAGAAAATAAAATGTTCGACGGAGTACAAGGCGTATATAAACATAAATCAAGAGCGTTGAAGTGCAGTATGAATTTTGCAGTGTTTATGCCTAATGCACCTAGAAATACGCAAATACCGGTTTTATGGTTTTTATCGGGTTTAACCTGCACCCACGAGAATGCGATGCTTAAGGCAGGAATGCAAAAGTTTGCGCAACTTCATAAAATTGCAGTAGTTTTTCCAGATACTTCTCCGCGAGGAAAGAATATTCCGGATGATGATTCATATGATCTTGGGCAGGGGGCCGGTTTCTATCTTAATGCTACTCAATCGCCGTGGAAAGAAAATTATCAGATGTGGGATTATCTTATTTCAGAGTTACCCAGTGTGATAGAAAAAAACTTTAATGTTGATATTTCGAGGCAGTCTGTGATGGGTCATTCAATGGGCGGGCATGGCGCATTGTTACTCGCTTTTCAAATGAATATTAAATTTAGATCGGTATCAGCGTTTGCTCCAATTTGTAATCCAATGGAGTCAGATTGGGGTCGCAAGCAATTTTCTGCCTATTTAGGAAGCGATAAAAACTTATGGGAAAACTACGACGCTAGTGTCGTTGCGCAGCAAACAAATTTTTCTGGCCCTATTTTAGTTGATACAGGATCTAACGATGAATATATCGATCTATTGTTAATAGACAGTCTTTCCAAGGTTTTAAAAGAGAGAAAAATGAATGCTATTTTTCGGATGAATAATGGGTACGATCACAGCTATTACTTTATAGCGACATTTATGGAAGAGCATATGAATTTTCATGCAAAGGAACTCTTTGGAAACTAAAGTCAGTCGTGATCGGTGAGCGCTATGAATGTAGAATATATTAATTATGACGAGGGTAATTCTTTATTGGATTGGCTTGAGCTTGTGAACGCAATTGAGAGTGGGCATCAAATGCCCAAGGCGCAAGTTCAAGATACTTTTATCTATAGAGAGGAGGATACGCTTTTATCTCGTTCTGCATGGATTGATGGGCTGGGATTAGCTGTTAAGTCCGCCACAATCTTTCCAAAAAACTCAATGCATTCGATACCAAAAGTAAATGGTGCTGTAAGTTTGTTTTCTGACAAAACTGGAGTCCTAGAAGCAATTCTAGATTTTCACCTTGTTACAAAATGGAAGACAGCCGGTGATAGTATTACAGCAGCGCTCCGTTTGGCACGACCTGATAGTAAAAATATTCTGATAGTTGGGGCAGGGACTGTAGGACAGAGCCTTTTTGATGCCTACTCTGCGGCGTTTCCTAAGGCTAATTTCCTAGTGTGGAACCGTACTCATGAACGAGCATTGTATATGGTTAAAAACAAAAGTAATGCGGTGGCTGTAGAAAACTTGGAGGCGGGTGTTAAACGCGCTGACATTATAACTTGCGCTACCATGTCGAAACAACCAATTATCAAAGGGGAATGGCTTATACCTGGTCAGCATCTCGATCTTATTGGTGCCTATAGACCTGACATGCGAGAAGTTGATGATTTAGCGCTATGCCGAAGTACAAAATTTGTTGATAGCTATGATACCACCCTGGATCATATTGGTGAATTAAAAATTCCATTGAAAAATAATGTTATTTCCAGGGCAGATATTCTGGCAGATTTTTATGGACTTGGTAATTTTATACGCAGATCAAATGATGAAATCACATTTTTTAAAAATGGTGGAGGCGCTCATTTGGATCTGATAGTTGCCAAATATATTTTGACTGCATGGGAAAAAAATAAATATCCAAAAAGTTGAAATACCTTTAGTTTATGACGATTTGTACTGCTAGACCCAAGATTTCTGCTGTTCTCTTATGGGCAAATGTACAAGAGCGCTAAATGCGCCAACAGCTATCCCTATCCACCAGACAAGATTATAGTTTCCATAAACATCATATAGTCTGCCTCCAAGCCATATTCCCGTGAAGCCTCCAAGTTGATGTGAAAAAAATACAATACCATAAAGCGTACCCATGTAACGCAGTCCATAAATTTGAGCAATCAGCCCACTTGTTAGAGGAACAGTAGCAAGCCACAAAGAACCCATAAGGAGCGAAAACAACACAACTGATATCGGTGTGATTGGCGCTAATATAAATACCGTACAGACCATAGTACGACCAAAGTATATGGATGATAAAAGGTACTTTTTAGAATATGTTTTGCCGAGGTATCCAGCGCCAAGGGTACCCGCAATATTTGCCAGTCCAATTAACGAAATAGATATAGCACCTAGAGCAGAGGTAGAAGTTATTCCTAAATTGTAAATTGCTGTTGTAGGTAGTATTGGGTTGCACATTTCGGTAACAAAAGCTGGAAAGTGTGCAGTGAGGAAACCTAATTGATAACCACAACTAAAAAATCCTAGAAATATCATTGAGTAACTTGGGTCCACAACTGCTTTTCCGACCAGATCCCTCATACTTTGCGTTACATGTCTTTGGGTATCCGCTACAGAAACTCGCATGAAAGGAAGTAAAAGTAGGGTTGATAAAATAGTAATAGAGAATATTAGAAAAACTGATTGCCATGGCATGTAATTTAAAAGCAATTCTCCAATAGGTGCGCCAAGTACTTGCCCAGCGCTTCCAGAAGCGGTCGCAATTGCTAGTGACATAGATCTATTTTGCTCAGAACTAGCGCGCCCAACAACTGCCAGGATTACTCCAAAACCGGTGCCGGCAACACCGAAACCAACTAAAATTTCGTAAATCTGATGAGCTTGAGGGGTCACTGCTGCGGATGATAAAAGAAGTCCAAAAGCGTATGTAAATCCTCCTAAAATTATCGCACGACGATCACCAATTTTTTCTGCTATTGCACTAAAGATCGGCTGGCCTATGCCCCACGCAAGATTCTGTATGGCTATAGCTAAAGAGAACTCAGACCTAAGCCAATTAAATTCTTCAGCTATCGGTATCTGAAATACGCCAAAAGAGGATCGTATTGCGAAGCTTATAAGTATTATCACGCAACCGACGATTAATACCGAGTTAAATATTGAATTTTTGGCTACCATGCTTAACTTTCTAGCGACACCTCTAGGTATAAATAGTTTTAATTGAAAAAATGTCCCTTGCGATAATTACTACTTCAAGTAAACCCAAATAATGGAGTCACTTGTTGATACATATCAAAAAAATGTGAGCTTGGGTAAAATCCAAAGAGAGAAGGCGCAGGAAGAGCTCTTAACCAGGTTTGATGCATTACGTATTTCGGTTGAAAAAAAACGAAGAAAACTTTTGTTTTCAAAGTCTCCAGTCACACCAAAAGGAATATACGTTTGGGGAGGCGTGGGCTGCGGGAAATCCATGATCATGGATATGTTTGTGGCCTCTCTTAAAGTTGCGGTTCGGCGGGTGCATTTCCACTCCTTTATGCAAGAAGTTCAATCATCGCTGAACTTAGCGCGACAAAGTAAAGTAAAAGATGCATTGGTGCCTGTAGTAAAAAAAATTACTGATGAATTAAATGTTCTAGCACTGGACGAGTTACAAATCAAAGATATCACTGATGCCATGATAGTCGGTAGGTTATTTGAAGCACTCATCAAGGGGGGCATGACAGTAGTAATAACGTCTAATAGATCCCCTATTGATTTATACAAAAATGGATTGAATAGAGATTTATTTTTACCATTCATTAGCTTTATTGAGGCGAACTTTGATGTTTTCGAAGTCTCTGGTGTTAAAGATTATCGGCAGACCTTGATTGCTGGTGATAAAGTTTATTTCTCCCCTCTAAATTTAGAAAACAGAGACTGCATGGACTTAATTTGGTCCAATCTCACGGGAAATTCTAGCCACGAGTTTACTCTCACGTTTAAAGGTCGGGAAATAAGATTCCCTTTTTATAAAGATGGCGTTGCTAGGTTTGATTTTTTTGAGATTTGTGGGCAGATGTTAGGCCCGGGCGATTATTTGGCAATTATTGATGCCGTGAGAGTTCTCATGATTGATAATATTCCCCAGCTCAGCCGTTCAAATTTTAATGAAGCGAAGCGTTTTGTTACTCTTATTGATGCTGCCTATGAATCAAAAATAAGATTCATATGTTCCGCTGCTGCAGAACCTGAAATGTTGTATACTGAAGGTGAAGGTTCCTTTGAATTTGGACGAACAGCTAGTCGCTTGAGAGAGATGCAGTCAAAAACTTGGCTTGCTACAAGTTGAATTACTCTCCCAAAAATAATTTGCCTGTATGATGCCTACGTCTTGGGAGAGTAATTAACTATTATGGATTTGATCCCTTTATTTTGTTGGTAGTAAGACCTACATTGGCATTTTTCATTAACCCATGCGAATCATTAAACATGAAGTATGCGAATCAGTCAAGCATGTGATTCGGTCAATTGATCTCATATTTTTGAAGTGCAAGTACATGACCTGCTAAGTATAGAGATCCACATATAATTATTCGTGGATTTTCTGAATGCTGCTTAATCAATTTAAATGCTGATTCCAATGAGTCACACGAATTAGATACCATACCAACGTTTGCTGCTTCTTGTGATGTCTCATGACCGGATAAAGTATTATTCTCCTCAGGTATTGAAATACCAAATAACTTATCAATTTGAGAGGACAAAGGGTTCATAAAGCCTTTTATGTCTTTGGTATTAAGCATCCCGCAGATTGCATAAGTAGGACGGGGCTTTAATTTTGATAAGTGAGCAGCTATCGCTTCTCCTGCTGCGGGATTGTGCCCCCCATCAAGCCATATTTCTGCTGAGGGATACAACTTGTTGAGCACTCCGTCCTTAAGTTTTTGCATTCTAGCTGGCCAGCTTGCGTTGGTTGTTACACTGTCAAAGTTTTTTATTTGTCCATTATCTAGCAGCCTTAACGTTTGAAGCGCACAGCCAGCGTTAATTATTTGATGACCACCCGCTAAATTTGGATAGGGTAGGTCTAATAACCCCTGGCCATCTTGATAGATCAATCTGCCTCTTTCTTCCCAAGCCAGCCAGTTTTTTCCATACGAATAAATAGGAGCGTTTAATTCTAACGCTCTATCTTCGATAATCTTTAAGGCTTGCTCATTTTGTAAACTGATAACAACAGGAGTATTTCTTTTAATTATCCCAGCCTTTTCGGATGCTATCTTTTCTATAGAACTACCAAGAAACTGCTCGTGGTCAAAAGATATTGGTGTAATGACTGAAAGAGCAGGTTTTTCAACCACATTAGTTGCATCTAAACGTCCTCCAAGTCCTACCTCCAAAAGTGTATAATCTGCGTTTTTTCGGCTCATGGCTAGCATCGCAGCACAGGTAGTAATTTCAAAATAAGTAATTTCTTTGCCAGCATTTGCTTCGTAGCATTCATCCAAAAGCTGGGATAATTCAGTTTCTGTTATTAATTTACCTGCTAACCTAATCCGCTCGTTAAAGCGTATTAAATGTGGTGAAGTATACGTATGTACAGATCTGCCGGAGCTTTCCAAACCTGCGCGGATCATTGATAAGGTACTACCCTTCCCATTTGTTCCTGCAATATGAATAACAGCTGGTAGTTTTTTGTGAGGGCTATTAAGAGCCTCGAGTAAGCTGAAAACTCTATCTAACGTTAAATCAATAACCTTCGGGTGAAGATCCATCATTCTTTTAAGGATCTTGTCAGAGCTTTTGGATATCATTCAGAGTTTTCTTCGGCTTCTTCCGATGGATTATCTTGCGGAGGCTTCGGTAAGTCTCCAACAACTACTGGACTTAGACCCAGAAGCATTCGTATAATTTTAATTAATTCACCTCTTACTTTAGTCCTAGGTGTAACAAGGTCCAACATTCCATGATCGAGTAGATATTCAGCTCTTTGGAAACCTTCTGGTAGTTTTTCCCGAATTGTTTGTTCGATTACCCTCGGCCCCGCAAAACAAATTAGCGCGTTAGGCTCCGAAATCTGAACGTCGCCAAGCATTGCATAGGATGCAGTTACTCCTCCCGTTGTGGGATGTGTAAGAACTACAATGTACGGTAAGTTGGCCTCTTTCAATAATTGAATTGCAACAGTGGTTCTTGGCATCTGCATCAGGCTTAAAATTCCTTCCTGCATTCTAGCGCCCCCTGCTGCAGAGAAAAGAACTAATGGGCGATTTAATTCAACTGCTCGTTCTGCCGCAGTAATTATTGCATTACCAACATACATGCCCATTGATCCTCCCATAAACGAAAAATCTTGGGCGGCTGCCACTATCGGAGTTCTGCCAATTTCACCTTCTGCAACTAACATAGCCTCTTTTTCAGAGCTCTTTTTCTGAGCCGCTTTCATCCTATCTGGATATTTTTTTTGGTCTTTAAATTGTAATGGATCGGTAATAGGCTTTGGTACATCTATCTCAACAAAAACACCCCCATCAAACAGATTTTTGAAACGTTCGCGTGGGGTAATTGGCATATGATGACCGCACTCGATACAAACATTTAAGTTATCCTGCAATTCTCTGTGAAAGAGCATTGTTCCGCATTCATCGCATTTTGACCAAAGATTTTCCGGCACTTCGCGACGAGAAAAGATAGAATTTATGCGGGGTCGGACGTAATTTGATATCCAATTCATTTCACATTCCTAATCACAGAGTGTTCGTATAACTTAATAAAATGTTGGATCTTAAAATGCAATCGGTTCGATTCTTATCAGAGCAAATAAACAACGACACTAAACTTTTTTTTGATATCAATTCCAATGTTAGAAAAGGATTGATAAGGTGTTTTAAGTTAAACAAATTAAACATTTTTCTAAGCAATAGTTGATATCCAAAAGTTATAACACCAGCGAAATTTATATGATTATCAATATTTCTAAAGTCCAACTTTTCATAGCTTGTTTGTTTATAACGTCGTGCAGCGGGCTTGGTTCTTTTTTCCCAAAACCAGTTGATGTGCCCTACAGCAAAAATGTAGTAAAGTTTAAAAATGGTGCAGTTGGTCTTGCACCGGAAGGATATTGCATTGGCCCTTTCAAAAATAACTCTTATACTGGGAGCGTGATTTACACGTCCTGCGAGATGACGAAGGGTCGCGGTATGGTCAGTATAAGCTTTGCACCTATGGAAACTGGTACAAACGGAAAAATCACACGCTCATACTTAGCAAACAATCAGCAAATAATTAAAACTGATTATTTGGATGGCTCTGATCTGGTAAAAGTTGAAAATAGTCGGTTTTCAGCAAAATCTGTGCAAGATACTGTTTGGCGCACAGCAAAGGCCGAGAATGGCTATGTGGTTTTAGCCCAATATTTCTCACCCAGAAAGAAAAATGTATCTGATCTTCACCAGATAGAAATTCTAAGTGCATCAATAGGTAATTTCAGTACTCCGGATAATCTATTAAACGTTGAGGTGTCAGATTTAAATTTGAATATCGACGATCAAATATCAAATATCTCCGTTAAGCCAAAAATGAGACCAGTAAATAAAATAAGTAAATTTGTGACATCAAAAATACGCCCAAAGTTGCGTCCATAATTCCCGTTCTTAACGCAGCGTACCCCATGACAACATGGTCTCGATAACTTAATTCTGAAATTGAAGGAGTTTCTATGAGTGATAAATACCCCAACATGTTCAGGCCTATTGATTTTGGTTTTGTGACCTTAAAAAATAGAGTGATTATGGGTTCGATGCATACCAATTTGGAGGAAACAAAGGATTGGGGTAGGATAGCTGACTTTTATTCTGAACGGGCTAAAGGCGGTGTTGGGCTCATTATTACTGGAGGTATTGCCCCAAATGAAGAGGGCGCAGTATTCAAAGGTGCAGCTGCCATGTTGGATGAGGAAGATGCTGATAATCACAAAATTGTGACCGATGCTGTTCATAAAAATGGTGGCAGAATAGCCATGCAAATCTTGCATGCGGGAAGATATGCTTATAGTCCAGATTGCGTAGCCCCGTCTGCAATTAAATCTCCCATTTCACCTTTTGTCCCAAATGCTTTGGATGGGGAGGGTATAGAGAAACAAATTGCTGATTTTGTGAAATGTGCTCGTTTAGCTAAGTCCGCTGGTTACGATGGCATTGAGATAATGGGGTCTGAGGGTTATTTCATTAACCAGTTTTTGGTTGAACATACTAATAAACGAGATGACTCATGGGGTGGATCTTATGAAAACAGAATGCGTTTACCCTTACAAATTGTGAAGAAAATCAGGTCTGAAGTTGGAGAACATTTTTTATTAATATTCCGCCTTTCAATGATTGACTTAATTCCAAATGGTTCATCTCATGAAGAAGTTGTAATTTTGGCAAAAAAACTTGAGATGGCAGGTGTTAACATCATAAACACTGGCATAGGATGGCACGAAGCTCGAATTCCAACTATTGCCACGTCGGTACCCCCAGCAGCATTTACTTGGGTTACAAAAAAATTAATGGGAAAAATTGATATACCATTGATTACGTCGAATAGGATTAATACTCCAGAAAAAGTAGAAGAAGTATTAAAATCAAAAAGTGCTGATATGGTAAGTATGGCTCGGCCATTTTTAGCTGATCCGGAGTTTGTAAACAAAGCAAGTCTAGAAAAGAGTCAGTTAATAGCGCCTTGCATAGCTTGTAACCAAGCATGTCTTGATCACACCTTCAAAGGACAAATTAGTTCATGCCTGGTTAACCCGAGAGCATGTTTTGAACGAGAATTAGAGCTCAAAATAGTGTCGGATTCAAAGAATATTGGCATTGTTGGCGGAGGCCCAGCAGGCTTGTCTGCTGCCATAACTGCCGCTCAAATCGGTCATCAAGTCACAGTTTATGAAAAAGAAGACGAATTAGGAGGCCAACTCAACTTGGCGAAAAAGATTCCTGGAAAAGAGGAATTTTGGGGGTTGGTGACCTGGTATAAAAATATGATCAAAGCACTTCCGGAAATAGAAATAAAACTAAATTATGATGTAGCGAAGAAAGAATTAGAAGATTTCGATACGGTCATAATCGCAACGGGTGTTCATCCACGCGAACCCAGTATTGATGGCCTCGATCACCGCCACGTTTATTATTATAAAGATATTTTAAAAGGAGGGGCAGACATAGGGTCTAAAGTTGCGATTATTGGAGCAGGAGGTATTGGATTTGATGTGGCAGAGTTCTTATCTAGTAAAAATCGAAAAGCTGGGAACTTTCAGCCGTTGCCAGAATGGATGACTGAATGGGGCATTGGTGACCCTGAGATATTCAGGGGTGGTCTTTTAGACAAGGATAGGTCCCGAAAACCCGTGCAAAGAAAAGTTTACCTATTGCAAAGAAAAGCACAAAAAATGGGTAAGAATCTTGGTAAGACTACAGGATGGATACACCGGACAGCTCTGAAAATGAAAGGAGTAGAAATGATCTCTGGTGTTACATATCACAAAATAAGTGACAAAGGGCTTTATATTTCTCGTGAAAATGGGGAAGCAATGCCGGAGTTACTCGAAGTTGACACGATTGTTTTGTGTGCGGGTCAGATATCTAACTCAGAACTTTATGATGATCTTAAGAGCTCTGGTGTCGACTGTCATTTAATCGGCGGCGCTAAAAATGCTGGGGAATTGGATGCGAAGCGTGCGATAGACCAGGGCACCAGACTAGCTCTATCAATTTAAAATCAAATTTTTCAAGTTTTCAATAGTCTATAATGGTATCCTCCAATCAAATGCATTCCAAGGCTTTTATAAAAACAATTAGCTGACTGATTTTCCTTTGTACATAACGCTACTACGTTTTCAGCACCCATGTGGTAAGCCCAATCGCCTACTTTTTGCATTACAAATTTCCCCATACCTTGCCGTTGGCATTTAAGATCTACTACCAAAGCATGTACCATTGCGGTTTTATGTCCAACTGCTGCAAATGCAGACGCGGCTGGCTTTGCACTAATGCGACCAAATATTGTTGTTTTAGGTGTTTTAACTCGATCCATTATTTCCATTCTTGAGGGGTCAAGACCGTTAGCCATCCATAGCTCTCTTTGAATGGCTAGCGGAGGATATATTGAGAAAGCTGTCACTGGTGGGACTTGCTGTAATGACAATGTTTTTGAGGAAATGCTCCAAATATTTGTTGGATCAATAAAACGATAGCCACGGTTTTTAAGTGCTTCGTCAAGATTGTTCTGATCTGGCCTTATCATAAACAGTTTTTCTTGGCGCCAACTTGTCATTTTATCTTCGGCGAATTCTATATCGGAGATAGCAGGCGTTTCAGTCGAAGTGGCGGCCGAAACGCGTTTTCCACCCTTTAAGCTTTTACGCAATTTCCATTTTGAAAGTTCATGGAATTCTTCAGCTGGCCATGTGAGGTCAATTACTTCGAAAATAGGGGAGCTATTATTCAATTTCATAGCAGTTTTGACTTCAACTTTTCTGCTACTCTGTCTAATTCTTCGTTGTTGATACCCCTAACTACGATATTAGTACCAAAATTTCCTTTATTATTGTAAGGATACGAGCCTAGGGAAACACTTTTATGTTCAGAAGCAATTTTTTTAAGTTCGACAGCAATCTCGCCCTCCCCGCGTGGTATTCGTACAGATTTGCTCAAAACCGGTTTACCATTCAATAGTAATGGAAGAATACTCTGCACCATTGATTGAAATATGTTCGGCACACCGGCCATGACAAAAACGTTATTTAAATGAAAACCGGGTGCAACGGAAATAGGGTTGTCAATAAGTTTAGCACCGTTTGGTATACGGGCCATTCGTTGCCTGGCACTATTAAAATCAATATTCTGCTCTGAATAATAGTTTTCTAACAGTTTAAATGCGTCTTCTCGGATACTAATTTTCGTTTCAAAAGCGGCAGCTATACAATCCGCTGTGATATCATCGTGTGTGGGTCCTATACCTCCTGATGTAAAAACATAGTCATACTTAGAACTTAAACATCTCACATCATCGATAATTTTTGCCGCATTATCCGGGATAAATCGTGCTTCTTGTAAATCAATACCAATTTTTGTTAATTCACAAGAAAGGTAGTGCATGTTAGAATCTCGTGTCCTTCCTGAAAGTATCTCGTCTCCTATGATAAGAATCGCGGCAGTGGGATTTAACATCAATGGTCCTTTGCAGTTTAAAGTTGTATAGTTAAAAAAAATGCAGTTTCAATCAAATTTAGTTTCTGGCCGATTAGTGAAAAGATACAAACGCTTTTTTGCTGATGTAGAATTGTCAAACGGACGGATTGTTACTGCTCACTGCCCAAATACCGGTAGTATGCTTGGCCTCGCAAAACATGGAGTAAAAGTTTGGCTTGAGCCAAATGAAGATCCCCGAAAAAAGCTAAAATACAGTTGGAAGCTGGTTGACCATGAAAATGGCCATTTCACTGGTGTAGATACCAGTATTGCTAATAGAATTGTTTACGAGGCTCTTTTACAACGTAAAATTTTAGAAGTTGTGGATTATGACATAATATTGCGCGAACAAAAATATGGAGCTAATTCTCGAGTAGATTTTCTTCTTAGTAATGGATCCAAAACTTGTTATCTTGAAGTAAAAAGCGTCACCCTATGCAGGCAAGAAAAAATTGCTGAATTTCCAGATACGGTTACTTCAAGAGGCGCTAAACATTTAAAAGAACTATCAAAGACGGTTAGTACTAATACTAGAGCCATAGTTCTTTATTTGGTTCAGAGATCAGATTGTAATTACTTTAAAATTGCGGATGACTTGGATCAAACGTACTTAAACGAAACTATATTGTCCAAAAATAGTGGAGTAGAATTTGTTTCTTACAGAGTAAACTTTCTTTCTAATGGGATAGAACTGGGATATAAGCTTGAGTTAATAGATAATTCTAGCTTTTGAACCGATAAATTACAGCATGATAAAGGGTGATTATTTGAATTTAGCAAAGGGGCAGCTCAAGTCAAAAGATGGGATAGATTTATATTCCAGAAAAGATTTTGACGGAATGCATACTGCTGGCCGTGTTGCTGCCGAAATTCTCGATGAAATTGTGACTTCAGTTTTTCCGGGACAAACTACAGGGAAAATTGATGCGATTATTGAAGAATTGATTAGAGATAAAAATGTCGAGTCAGGTACAATTGGATATAGGGGCTACCAACATGCAAGCTGCATTAGTGTAAATCATGTTGTCTGCCACGGCATTCCAAGTGATAAAATACTGAAAGAAGGAGACATCTTAAATATTGATGTTACAGTCATAAAAGATGGCTGGTATGGTGATACATCTAGAATGTATGTTGCGGGCCAGCCCTCTCGAAAAGCAGAAAGATTGATTCAGGTCACACACGATGCGCTATTCAAAGGTATAGATGCGGTCAAACCAGGCAAAACTTTTGGTGACATTGGTCATGCTATCCAAACATATGTAGAAGCAAACAGAATGTCAGTCGTGCGGGATTTTTGTGGCCACGGTCTAGGGCGAGTTTTTCATAGCCCGCCAAACGTTTTGCATTATGGCAGAGAGGGCACTGGTCCTCGTATCGAAGAAGGCATGTTCTTTACAATTGAGCCTATGGTGAATTTGGGGCGCCCTGAAACTAAAGTTCTTTCAGACGAGTGGACTGCGGTAACACGCGATAAATCTTTATCAGCTCAATTTGAACACGCAATTGGTGTAACTAAGGACGGTGCAGAAATTTTTACTTTATCACCTGAAAATAAATTTCATCCTACCTATGACTAAGTCTATACTCTCTTGAAAAAGTGTAATATTGTATCACTGTACCTTCTTATATCTTCCAATCTAAAGCCTTCGAGAGAATTCTTTTGTTCTCCCTCCTCTAGAATTATAATAGCGTTCTTGCTAATCCAATTAGACTCTAATGCTGATTTTATAGCCACCTCTCCAAGTGACTTTCGGTAAGGAGGGTCTAAAAAAACTAGGTCGTAAGGTTGATCAGAATTCAGTGGTATTTTTGTTGCATCACATATCTTGATAGTTGTTTTTTCTTCAATATTACAGAGGTCAATATTTGCTTTTAATATTTGCAAACAGGCATTATTTTTTTCGATAAAAGTACATGTTTTAGCCCCTCGTGAAATTGCCTCAACTCCCAGAGCTCCAGTGCCCGCAAAAATATCTAGAACGCGCGTGTGCTCTATTTTAAAGTCAAACTTTCCTCCAAAAAGTATGTTAAATAAGCTCTCTCTAATACGGTCAGTCGTAGGGCGAAGAGTGCCCATGTTTCCATCGGCCTTGATTGTACTCAAGCGCCTGCCTTTCAAAGTACCACCGATCACTCTCATTGAGTTAAAAGATCTTTAAGATCTATTTCTGGATTTGGTAACTTTAATTTGTTGGGTGATTTTCCCGCTTCTAGGAAACGTTTGCCCACCATATAAGCCCGACTATCATTAATAGCATCAACTGCAAGAAAGGTATTATCTTTATAGTACCAATTTGACACAGAGACAGCTTCTTTATTGATGCGTGAAACTATTTGATTATAACCGTTGTTCAGACCCGCAATCTGCAATTTCACATCATACTGATCAGACCAAAACCAAGGTATTGGTTTGTATTCCAAATTCGCTCCAAGAATATTTTTAGCAATGAGTTGAGATTGATCTATTGCATTTTGAACACTTTCTAGGCGTATATATTTATCGCCGAATGGAAAAGCACTACAGTCGCCAGCAGCCCAAATACACGGGTCTGAAGTTTGTCCCTTTTTATTAGTTTTAATCCCGTTTGCAATCTCTAGGCCAGCATCTTCAGCCAATTTGGTGCATGGTGAAATGCCTATACCAGCTATAACTATATCAACCGCGTAAAAAGAGCCGTCTTCTATGAACACACCATTAATTTTCCCATTCTGATGGGTGAAACGGTCTACACCGTAGCCTTCTACAATTTTTACATTATTATCTTGGTGAAGTTTTCGAAAATAATTTGAAGTTTGCTCGCATGCAACTCGGTTCAAAATTCTTTTACTTTTCTCAACTACTATTACGTTTAAATCCTTCAATCTAGCTACTGCTGCCCCCTCCAAGCCAATATAACCACCTCCCAATATCAAGGCAGTCTTACCTGGTTCAAATATCTCTTTGAGTTTGTCTGCATCATCAAGATTTCGAATGTAGTATATCCCGGATAAGTTTTTCCCAAAGTTTCCTGGGAACTGGTTGGGTAATGAGCCAGTTGTCAGAATTAATTGATCATACTCGTAAGTAACGCTATCTGTTTCTATCAGTTTTTTTATCCGATTTATTTTTTTTACCGTAAGCCCAAGCCTAAGTTTAATCTGATTTTCATGGTAAAAAGATTCTGGTTTTAAGTATAATCTTTCTTTTCTCATATCACCGATAACATATTTTTTTGATAATGGTGGGCGTTGATATGGAAGAACATTCTCTGCTCCTATGAGCGTTATTTCTCCATCGAAACCTTGGCCGCGGAGATGTGTGGCTGCTTCAGAACCTGCTTGGCCTGCGCCAACAATAACAACTTTTGACATGGAGCACCTTTTGATCGTAAAGGGTAACATTTGAATTATATATATTTTGAGAAACTTTAAACTAAACAGGATGGATTATGTCAATCGAGATAGGTCAAAAGCTGCCAGACAGTACGCTGTATAAAATTGGTGGAAATGGGCCGGAAACAATAAAACTTTCATCCTTATATACTAACCGGAAACTTGCGATCTTTGCTATGCCGGGAGCTTTCACCCCGACTTGTTCGAGAGCTCATCTACCATCTATTATCGAGACTGCTGATAAATTTTCTTCAAAAGGCATAGATGAAATACTTTGCATTAGTGTTAACGATCCACATGTAGTTTCAGCTTGGGGAGATATTACTGGTGCTACGGCTGCAGGGATTACGATGTTGGGTGATCCACTTAGCGAATTTACAAAGGCAGTGGGCATGGAGTTTGACGCTCCTGGTGTTGGTTTTTTAGCTCGCTCGAAGCGCTATGCTATGCTTGCAGAAGATGGGTTTGTTAAAATTTTTCTGCCTGAAACGGCTAGATCTACATGCGATATAAGCGGTGGGAAAGCATTATTAGACTTGCTCTAGGCAGCTTCGCTATCCATTTTTGCAGCCAGCTCTAGATCTAAGCTACTTAAACCTTGAACGTCATGTGTTGTTAAAACCACTTTTACTGTCCGATAAACATTAAACCATTCAGGGTGGTGATTTATTTTTTCAGCCCAAAAGGCAATTTTTGTCATCCAAGAAAACGCCTCGATAAAGTTTTTAAACTGGAACTCTTTGCTAATTGCATCTCTATTTTTGTCCAGTTTCCATCCACTTTCAAAAAATTCTTTCAATATAGTTTCTCTATCGGAAGCTGTAAGTTTATTCATTTTCTTTCCTCCAAATTTAAATCCTTAAAAGGACCGTAATCACTCAGTATTTCCATTTCTCTGCCAACAGCGCGACGTTCCTCATCCAAGTACTGTGCAACGGCTTTAGAAAAGCCACTATCGTTTATCCAGTGTAGCGAATATGTATGACTTGGCAGATATCCTCTGGCCAACTTATGGTCTCCTTGTGCACCCGCTTCAACCCGAGATAGGCGGTTTTCGATCGCATACTCAATTGCTTGATAATAGCAAATTTCAAAATGCAAATTAGAATAATTTTCGGTGCATCCCCAATACCTGCCGTACAATGCATCCATCCCAATAAAATTCAAAGCCCCTGCGATCGGGTTTCCATCAATTTCAGCTAAGACCAACAGCAGTTCATTCGACATTTTTTCGCCAGCAATATCAAAAAAACTTCTCGTCAAATAAGGTTGGCCCCATTTTCTCCTACCTGTATCCTGATAAAAATCCCAAAATGCATCCCAATGTTTTCCAGTAATTTCGTTACCGGAGTATCGAACGATCTTTCCTCCAAAGTTTCTAGCTTTCTCGCGTTCTTTTTTTATGTTTTTTCTTTTGCGGGACGAGAGTGCGTTCAGGAAATCTTGAAAGTTTTTGTAATTATCATTTTTCCAGTGAAATTGACTGCTCGTACGTTTGAGAAAGCCTAAACTTTCACCTTTCTTGAACTCATCAAAACTACAAAAGGTTATGTGAGCAGAAGAAAGTTTATTTTTTGATGCAAAGTTTTTTATGCCCTCCATAAGTATGGGAAAGGCCTGTTCTTGATTTTCTTTTTTCGCGAGTAAGCGCTTTCCTGGTACTGGAGTAAAAGGAACGGCCACCTGAATTTTAGGATAATATTTTCCTCCTGCGCGCTCATAAGCGTTTGCCCATGCATGATCAAAAATATATTCGCCTTGCGAATGTGTTTTAATATACATTGGGGCACAGCCAAGTAATTCATTTTCTCTAAAAGCAAGTATGTAGTAAGGGTGCCAACCACTTGAATTACCAACAGATCCACTGTCTTCTAGAGCCCTTAAAAACCTGTAGGTTGTAAAAGGATCAACCGGACGCCCGCCATCTATTTCTTCCGATGCTGCGCAAGCATCCCAGTCATTTTCATTAACTGAAAGAAGTGTCTCTACAATCTTGATCGTTATTTCAGATTTTGGCATAGACTTAGGGTTTTATTGATACGAATTTTTATGTCTCGTAAAAATTATGTCATTAAATGAGTCTGACAATAGGTATCACAAACTTACCTTAGTCAAGTTCAGTTTATCTCAAAGATTCCCTCTATCTCAACTGCTACACCAAGTGGTAACGATGCAGCTGAAACAGCAGATCGTGAATGTTTCCCCAGATCCCCTAAAATGTCTACGAGGATATTAGAAGCTCCATTTACGACTTGAGGTTGTTCTGTGAAATCAGCAGTCGAGTTAACAAAACCAGTCAATTTTACAACTCGTACCAATCTAGTAAAATCGCCTTTGCATGCAGCTTTAACCTGCGCAAGTAATGATAGTGCACAGTGTTTTGCGGCATTTGCGCCCTGTTCGACATTCATATTTTCACCCAATTTTCCTGTTATTAATCCATTCTCATCTTGTGAAATTTGTCCAGAAACGTATAAAAATTGCCCCACCTTAACAAATGGTACATAGTTGGCTGCTGGGCTAGGAGCAGTTGGAAGCTCTATCCCAAGACTTTTAAGGTTTTGTTCAACATTTTGCATCATGATTTGTGCTCCTTATATTAATAATAAGTTATGATATTTACTTACAGACAACAATGGCAGCTTATCAGAAAATGAAAGAAAGCTTTTAACTATATAGGTCACCAATCTGATTGACGTGGTAAACGGACCTTTTAAAATTTAATCAAATGTTATTTGGTGTTTGCGGTCCGTATCGTATGCTATTAATTATTACCTTATGTTGGGTTATGTCTGATCTGGGAAGTGATTTGTTTTGAGAAATTTTCTACTAATTATAAGCTTTGTCGTTTTGAGCGCGTGCCGAGCTCCTCTTGAGGATGGCATATCAGACCCTTACGAAGCTTCCAACAGACAAACGCATGAGATAAACAAGTCGTTAGATAAAAATATCATCCGACCAATGGCAATAATATATGGTGATATTACTCCCATTAAACTACAGTCTGTCGTAAACAATATGTCCATGAATCTTTCTTTGCCTCGTTATAGCGTGAACTATACCCTACAGGGCGAATTAAAGAACGCTTCAAAGTCATCTATGAAATTTTTAGTTAATTCTACGCTTGGCGTTGGAGGCATATATGACTTTAGCTCTCATTTAGGGATAAAAAGCGAGAAAACTGATTTTGGGGAAACTATGGCTAAATGGGGCTTCAGAGAGGGCCCCTATTTAGATATATTAGTGTTAGGTCCATCCAATCAGCGCGATGGAATTGGTAAGGTAGTTGATTTAGTTTTGGATCCAGTAAGTCTACTTGGAGTAGGGGCCAAAAGTGCTGCAACTGCTACGTCTGTGGCTTTTGGTTTGTCTGCCCGTTCGCAATTTAGGGAGAGTATTGATAGTATTCTTTATGAAAGTGCTGACAGTTATGCTCAATCGCGGTTGTTTTTTCTGCAGAATAGAAGATACGAACTTGGAACCAACAAAACTGAGCACTATATAGATCCATATAACTAAGCATGCGAGTAAGTATATGACTGTAATCAACAGTCGCCGTTTATTTTTAGCGTTATCTCTTGGCGCGGTTTTTTGGCCCAAACTCATGGTTGCATCAGAAAAAGATGCAGCAACCCAAATTGTTTACTTAGCGGTCCATGAAATAAATCAAATAATAAACTCAGGTAATACTGAGGAGCATATGTTGAGATCGTTCGAAGGAGTTTTCAATGAATATGCAGATGTACCCACAATTGCAAAATATGCTCTAGGTCGTGATGCCAGAACTGCCTCTGCTACTCAGCTAAAGGATTATACCAAAGCTTTCTCAGCTTACTTTGCTACTAAGTATGGTAGGCGTTTCAGAGAATTCATCGGAGGTAGAATAGAGATCGTAAAAGTAGCAAAGGTAAGAAAGTATTATTCTGTGAATACCATTGCTCACATGCCTGCTTATGAACCTTTTGAGGTTGACTTCCTAGTATCTGAGCAGAGCGGTAAGCCGCTTGTATTCAATCTTATTATTGAGGGAGTTAATATGCTTTTGGTAGAGCGCCAGGAAATCGGAGCGCTCTTAGATAGAAATTCAGGAAAGATAGACGCTCTAAT
>ENA-OSEY01000115-OSEY01000115.1-marine-metagenome-genome-assembly--contig:-NODE-115-length-56490-cov-5.013809_pt1 | contig 56490 bp, 61 predicted proteins | sample MGYA00248465_ERZ534230 | MGnify/ENA primary metagenome ERZ534230 (study PRJEB26409, sample SAMN06344110) | marine metagenome | isolation source: Sea water from surface | place: Atlantic Ocean:Southern... | reverse complement strand
ACGCCCCCTGATGGATTCGAACCATCGACCGACTGCTTAGAAGGCAGTTGCTCTATCCAGCTGAGCTAAGGGAGCAAGCGTCAATATCTTGGCAGGCTGCTTCAAGGCAGGCTGGATTTAGAAGCCTTGCGCCGCCTAAGGTGATGAGCTCTTGATCGGCATCCATGGCCCCGCGTCGTCTCAGCGACAGCGAGAAGCAGGATCTGGTCGGTCGTTACAAGGCCGGCGAGTCAACAGCTGCTTTGGCTGAGGCCTTTAGCTGCAGTCCCAACACTGTGAGTCGCACGGTGAAAGCGCTGTTGCCCGCTGACGCTTATGCCGCACTGAAGGCCAGCCGGCAAAAAGGGTTGGTCTCCCCTCCTCCCTCAACCGTCACGGAAGCTGAACAACCTGAGGTTGAAGAGGTTGACTCCCTCAAGGAAGACGACAGCAGCCTGGCCCTGGATGACGCGGATGACTTCGGCGAAGACTCTGAGGAGGAGCTCGCTGAAGACGATGACAACGCCAGCGTTGAAACGTTCACGGAGCTTGTTCCCCTTCTGGGCGTGGGAGACCTCAATGATCGCCCGCTCAATCAAGCCCAACCGTTCAGTGTCGACCTGTTGCCCGACAGCGCTTACATGCTGGTTGACAAGGTGGTTGAGCTGGACGCGCGCCCCCTTAAGGAGTTTCCCGAGTTGGGCCTCCTCGACGATGCCGAGCAGGAACGCCAGGGGTTGTGCCTGTTTGCCAGCCCTCGCGCGGCCAAGCGCCAGTGCGGGCGGAGTCAGCGGGTGATCAAGGTTCCCGACACGGCTGTGTTTCAGCGCACCAGCAGCTACCTGCTGGCTCGAGGCATCACTCGCTTGGTGTTAGACGGAACCTTGATTGCGCTGGATACCTGATCACCGGAGTTGATTGTTCTCAGCTGATTGCTCTTAATCGAAGCGATCGCGCTGATCGGGAAGCAAAACGGCCGTCGTGGTTCCGCCACTGATCACACCGATCACAAGAGCAACGCCCACGAGAAAACCCGTGGGAAGAGGCACCGAGCGCTGCCCTCCGAGTTGGAGCGTGTGGCGATCCTGAAGGTTCTGCGCTCCAAGGCAGAGCAGCAGCAGCAGCAGTAGGCCACCGCCAAAGCTGATCAGCAGAAGACGAAGGCGAATCAACACAGCACGACCGTCGACGGGCTCAGTTTGACGTGCCCTGGTGCAGGAGGGCATACAACCGTCGTTTGGACAGTCCTGTGGACTGGGCCAATTGCCGCGCAGCGTCGCTGGCACTTGCACCCTCGTCTTGCAACGCCTGAAGCTGCCTGAGCAGGTCGTCGTCGTCGGGTTCTTCCACGTCCTGCGACGGTGCGCCCCCCAGCACAACCGTGCATTCCCCTTGGGGGGTGTGCTGCTGAAAGTGCAGCAGGGCACGATCCACCGTTGGCCCCACCTGCTCTTCATGGCGTTTGGTCAGTTCCCGTGCCACCTGCAGAGGACGGTCTCCTCCGCAGTGGTGCTGGAGTTCCTCGAGCAACGTGATCAGGCGGTGTGGCGCTTCGTACAGCACCGTTGTGCGGGGTTCATGGCTGATGGTGTCCAGGCGTGCCCGCCGTTCCTTGCCCTTGGCCGGCAGAAATCCTTCGAAGCAGAAGCGTCCGCTGGGCAGGCCGCTGCTCACCAGAGCAGTGGTGGCGGCGCAGGGGCCAGGGATGCAGATCACGGGATGGCCGGCCTGGTGCGCTGCGGCCACCAGCTCTTCACCGGGGTCGCTGATGCCCGGCAGCCCGGCATCACTGATCACCGCCAGGCTTTGACCCTCCGCCAGCAGATCCAGCAGTTGGGGCACGCGGGTGCGGGTGTTGTGCTGATGAAAGGACAGCTTGCGGCCGCCCGCTCCAAGGCTGCTGAGCAGCTGTCCGCTGTGGCGGGTGTCTTCACAGGCGATCACATCCACGCTGCGGAGCAAGTCGCGGGCGCGTGGTGACAGGTCCCCCAGATGACCAATGGGAGTGCCCACCAGATAAAGGCTGCCGCCGCTTGGTTCATCCCGCTGCATCACAATGGCGAGCGCCTCTGTTGATCATGATGCCCAGCTCTGCCGTCCTCCCCGCTGGCGTGAACAAGGAGGCTCTGCTGACGGAACTGCGTCGCCTCAGTTGGGGAGCCGCCGACATCCTGCGGGCCTATGCCCGCGGCGAGCAGCCTCCGCATGGTTTCCCCAAGGCCTTGAGTGTCGATGAAGGCGGAGAGGGCCCCGTATCTGCGGCTGATCTGGCCGTGAACAAGTGGTTGCTGGATGGACTGTCTGCCGCGTTCCCCAAGGCCGACTGGACGCTGCTCAGCGAGGAGACCGCCAAGGAGCAGCTCACGGAAGGCCAACCGCTGCCGGCGGAGTGGCTGTGGATTCTCGATCCCCTGGATGGCACCAAGGATTTTCTGCAGGGCACAGGCGAATACGCCGTTCATCTGGCCCTGGTGCACGACAAGCGGCCGGTGATCGGTGTAGTGCTCCTGCCGGAAGCCGATGAACTTTGGATCGGCATCGTTGGTGAGGGTGCCTGGTGTGAAGACCGTCAGGGTGAGCGGTCGCCGGTTCGCTTCAGCGACAGAACCGAGGTTTCAGATCTGATCCTGGTGGCCAGCCGCAGCCACCGCGATGACCGTTTGGTCAAGCTCATTGATGCCCTCAATCTCGGCGGTTCCAAAGCCGTGGGCAGCGTTGGCTTCAAGGTGGCCACGATCCTGAGAGGCGAAACCGACCTCTACGTTTCCCTCTCCGGCAAGAGCGCTCCCAAGGATTGGGACATGGCTGCTCCGGAGGCTGTACTGCTCGCGGCCGGTGGTCGTTTCACCCATGCCGATCAGGCCGACCTCACCTACAACACCGGCGATGTGCGTCAGGCCGGCTGTCTGATCGCCAGCCATGGAAAAGCCCACGCCGAGCTCGGAGAGCGTGCGACGCGGGCCATGGCCGAGATTGATCCCGGCTTTCAGGTCTGAGACCTGATCAGCTGAGCGGTGCCACCGGGGTGGGCTGAGGCTCCACTTCGGCGGCGTCGCCGGCCTGGGGCACGCCTCTCAGGGTGAGGTTGATGCGGCCGCGGTTGTCGATTTCGCGCACCCGCACGGTCACCTCGTCGCCCACCTTCACCACGTCTTCGACCTTCTCGACGCGAGCTTCGGAGAGCTGCGAGATGTGGATCATGCCTTCCTTGCCAGGGAGGATCTCCACGAAGGCGCCGATCGGGATGATCCGGGTGATCGAGCCGGAGAACACCTCGCCCTCGTTCACCTTGCGGGTCAGGCCTTCGATGATCTTCTGGGCTTCTTCTGCCGCAGCACCATCGTGGGAGGCGATGGTCACGATGCCGCCGTCCTCGATGTCGATCTTGGTGTTGGTGCGCTCGGTGATGCCTTTGATCGTGCGTCCACCGGGGCCGATCACGGTGCCGATCAGCTCAGGATCAATGCGGAAGCTGAGCAGACGTGGGGCATGGGGAGACAGGTTGTCCCGAGGGGTGTCGATCGCCTCGAGCATCTTCTCGAGGATGTGGAGCCGTGCCGGACGTGCCTGGTTGACGGCTTCGGCCACCGTCTTCACCGAGAGGCCGGTGATCTTCATGTCCATCTGCAGGGCCGTGATGCCCTTCTCGCTACCGGCCACCTTGAAGTCCATATCACCGAGGAAGTCCTCGATGCCCTGGATGTCGGTGAGGATCCGCACCTCATCGCCCTCTTTGATCAGACCCATGGCAGCTCCACTCACCGGAGCCTTCAGCGGCACACCGGCATCCATCAGCGACAGGGTGCTGCCGCAGACGGAACCCATCGAGGTGGAGCCATTGGAGCTGAGCACTTCGCTCACCACACGCACCACGTAAGGGAAGGTGTCCTTCTCGGGAAGCACCGGAAGAATGGCGCGTTCGGCCAGTGCGCCATGGCCGATCTCACGACGACCGGGGGAGCGCATCGGCCGCGTTTCACCGACGGAGTAGGGCGGGAAGTTGTAGTGGTGCAGGTACAGCTTCTCGGTGTTGGGATGGAGATCGTCCATCTCCTGGGCATCGCTGGGGGTGCCCAGCGTTGCGGTGGAGAGCACCTGGGTGAGTCCGCGCTGGAACAGACCGGAGCCATGCACACGGCGCGGCAGCACGCCGGCCATGGCGCTGATCTGACGCACCTCGTCGAGGCCGCGTCCGTCCACACGCTTGCCGTCCTTGAGAATCTGCTGACGCATCAGCTTCTTGGTCAGTGCCTTGAAGCTGTTGCCAAGGAGTTTCGGGCTGCTGGCCAGAGCCTGGCGAACGGCATGGTCTTCCTTCAGACCTGCGATGGTCTCGGACACCTCGCCCTTCACGGTTTCCAGAGCTGTGTCCCGCTCGTCCTTGCTCTGATCAAATTTGCTGAGGACGGCGCTGATCGCTTTGCTGCACTGCTTCTCCAGGTAGGCGGGAACGGTGCTGTCTTCGTCCGGTTTCTCCGGCTTCACCTGGGTGATGCCCAGATCCTTCAGCAGTTGTTCCTGAGCCTTGATTAGTTCGCAAATGGCTTCGTAACCGAAATCGATCGCCTCGATCACGTCCTGCTCGGGCAGCTGGTTGGCGCCGGCCTCGACCATCACCACGCCGTCGGGGGTGCCGGCGACCACCAGGTCCAGATCACCCCGTTCGATCTCCCGGTAACTCGGGTTGAGGACGAAGTCATCGCCCAGCAAGCCCACCCGAACGGCTGCCATCGGGCCGTTGAAGGGGATGCCCGCCAGAAGCGTGGCAATCGAGGCGCCCGTCACCGCCAGAACATCGGCGGGGACCCGCTCATCGAGGGACAGGCAGGTGGCCACCACCTGCAGGTCGTCGCGCAGCCAGCTGGGGAATAGCGGCCGCATGGGGCGGTCAATCAGTCGAGCGGTGAGCGTGGCGCGTTCAGGTGGGCGGCTCTCACGACGCATGTAGCTGCCGGGAATGCGGCCGGCTGCATAAAGCCGCTCTTCGTAGTCGCAGATCAGCGGCAGAAAATCAATGCCTTCACGACCGCCCGAACGGGTTGCGGTCACAAGCACGGCGGTGTCGCCACACTCCACCAAGACGGATCCTCCCGCCTGAGGGGCGAAGCGCCCGGTGGTCAGTCGAATCTCGCGTCCGTCAAAGGAGATCGACTGGGTTTGTCCTTGCACGACGTCTTATGTCCTTTTGTCAATCCCAAGTCTGACATTTCATGGCTGCCCTTCACAAGAAAGGGGAGGCCAAGCCTCCCCTCACGACGCCATGGCGACGAGCTGATCACCAGCTGGACTTGACCACGCCAGGCAGCTCTCCTTTGTGGGCGCGCTCACGCAGCTGGTTACGGCAAAGACCGAAATCGCGATAAACGCCGCGGGGTTTGCCGGTGGCCCAGCAGCGGTTGCGCACACGGATGCGTGCGCTGTTGCGAGGCAGAGCCTGAATCTTGCGATGGATCTCCAGGCGATCCATCGGATCTTCGGCTGCGTTGAAGGCTGCCATCAGTGCTGCGCGCTTGGCCGCATAGCGCTCAACCGTTTTCTTGCGCTTCACATCGCGAGCGATCATCGACTTCTTGGCCATGCAGCTGAGGGCAGCGAGTGAACGAATCGTCAACGATACACGGGCGCCTTCGCCCCTCAGCGACCCATCAATTGCTGGACCACCGGCAGTTGTGTGGTGTCACGCACGATCAGCACAAGCGTGAGCCCCACCAGAAGAAGAAAACCGGATTGCACGAAGGCCATTTGGATTCGTTCCGACAAAGGACGACCCCGAACGGACTGAATCGCGAGCATCATCATCTGCCAGCCATCAAGCAGCGGCAGCGGCAGCGAATTGAGCACGGCCAAATTGATTGAGATCAGGGCTGAGAACAGCACCAACCCGGATCCCCCCTGCTGGCTGAGCTGAGCGCCCATCTCAACGATCTTCACGGGACCACTCACCTGGCCTGCCGTGGCTCGGAAGTTGGTCAGGAGCCCGGCGTAGCCGCGCACGGTTTGCTCCAGCATTTGGCTGAATTGCGAGCCGGTGGTGAGCACCAGTTCACCGGGATTGCGCACGGGGCGCATCTCCCCACTGATGTTGGCCTGCAGCTGGGCACCGATTTTTCCTGTGCCCTGTTGATCCTCGGGGATCAGTTCAACGGTTGAGGTCGCGTCGCCCCGCTTTCGCTCCACACGAATGGGTTGCTCGGGTGCTGCTTTCACATCCCGCACCATCGCGGCAACGCCCCGTTGTCCTGCGGCGAGGGGTTGGTCATTCAGGCTGAGGATCTGGTCGCCTGCACGAAGCCCGGAGCGGGCGGCAGCACCACCCGGTTGCACCTGAACCACGAGGACCCCGGGATCTGGCGCGGCGGGTACGCCGACAATCGCTGCCTGAGCGAACAGCACCACTAGTGCCAAGGCCAGGTTGGCCAACACGCCTGCAGCCACCACCAAGGCCTGCTGGGGGATCGGCCGGTTGCGCAGCAGATCCGGATCATCAGCAGGGATCGTGCTCTCCTCGTCGTCGTCGGGGAAGGCAACGAAACCACCCAAGGGCAGCAGCCGCAGGGCGTAGGTCACCCCACGCCGTTGTTTCTTGATCAGGGCTGGGCCAAAGCCAATGGAAAAGCCGCTGACGCGAATGCCTTGGAGTGTGGCAGCGAGGAAATGGCCGGCCTCATGCACCACGATCAGCAGGGCGAGCACCAGAAGGGCGGCCAACACGTTCATATGTCCGTCAGGAATCCAGTCGGGTCATTCTGGCTGGAGTCGCTCGCGGCCGACGTAGGGCACCAGAGCTTTGGGCAGCAGGACGCTGCCGTCGGACTGTTGGCCGTTCTCCAACAGAGCCGCCATGGTTCTGCCGACGGCCAGGCCACTTCCATTCAGGGTGTGCACCAATTTCGTGGCCTTGCCTTCTTTGGTGCGGATGGAGGACCGTCGTGCCTGAAAATCGCCACAGACGCTGCAACTGGAGATTTCCCGGTAAGCCCCTGCTCCCGGCAGCCACACCTCGAGGTCGTAGGTCCGGCGGGCGGAAAAGCCGAGGTCGGCGGTGCAGAGGTCCAAAACCCGATAGGGCAGCTCCAGCGCCTGAAGCACGGCCTCTGCATCGGCCGTGATCTGTTGGTGCGCCTCTTCGGAGTGATCGGGGTGCACAAACCAGTACAGCTCCACCTTGTTGAACTGGTGCAGGCGGATCAAGCCACGGGTGTCGCGGCCGTAGCTGCCGGCCTCACGGCGGAAGCAGGGGCTGTAGGCGGCATAACGGAGGGGCAGTTGGTCTGCCGGGATGATTTCGTCCCGGTGCAGGGAGGTCACCGGCACCTCAGCGGTTGGAGTTAGCCAGAGGTCGTCCTCCGCGCAACGGAAGCTTTCCTCGGCGAACTTGGGCAGCTGCCCTGATCCGGTGAGGCTGGCGCTGTTCACCAGCACCGGGGGCAGCACCTCGCGGTAACCCTTGCTCGTGTGGAGGTCGAGCATGAAATTGATCAGGCCACGCTCCAGCCGTGCCCCTTGCCCCATTAGCGTGACGAAACGGCTCTGCGCAATGCGGACGGAGCGTTCGGTGTCGAACAGCTGCAGCCGCTCGGCGATCTGCCAGTGCTCGTCGAGGCCGTCATCAACCCGGGGGGTTCCCCAGCGGCGCACTTCAACGTTGTCGTCTTCACTCCGCCCATCCGGGCAGGCTTCTGAAGGCAGGTTGGGGAACCCCAGCAGCTGCTGCTTGAGCTCACTGGAAAGCTGCTTTTCCTCATCCTCCAGCACCGCCACCTTCTGCTTGATGGCATTGCCCTGCTGGCGGAGTTCGGCGACCTCGTCGCCTTTGGGATCGGCGCCCGACTTAATGCGTTGGCCAACCTCCTTGCCGATCCGGTTGCCTTCCGCCTGCAGGCCGCTGCGTTGTTGCTCTAGATCGCGCTGCTGCTGGGCAATCAGCTGCAGTTTGGTGAGATCAACTGCCTTACCTCGACGCCCCAGTTGCTGGGCGATCGTTTCGGGGTTGTCACGCACAAGGCGCTGATCGAGCACGGTTTCAGGGGCGTCAGCGCCGGCAGCCTATGGCAGTCCGTTTCAGAGCACTTGGCCAACCATCACCGCAGCAATGCCTGAGAACAGGGTGATGCCAAGGGCGGTGAGGGGGCTTTGCCCCTGGGCCACGGCCATGGTCGTGATCACACCGGCACCAAGGCAGGCCACGCAGAGCTGAGTGGCGATGTCGTTGCGGCTCTCCACGTTGGTCCTGCTGTTGTTGGGACCGTAGGGAGCGCGCCGGCCAGCGCCTTGCCCAAGGCTGGCGTTCGTTACGCCGCGTCAGGCTTCGTTACCTGCAGCAACAGAGGCGGGGCGGGCGCGGCCGCCGGCAGCCCACTGCTTTAGCCGCTCGAGCTGTTCGCTTGCGGTGCGGGAGAGGGGGATGAGCTGGGAGGCCGCTCCAATCAGATCCGGCTCCGTCAACTCACGGTTGTCGGCAAAGGCCAAGTGCATCGCTTCGATCACGGTCTGCTCCAGCTCGGCACCGGAGAAGCCCTCACTGCGGCTCACCACCGTGTCTAGGGGAAGCTTCAGCCCTGGGCGTCTCCGTTCCAGATGCAGCTCAAGAATGCTGTGGCGCTCAGAGCTGCTGGGCAGATCGAGCATGAAGATCTCATCGAAACGTCCCTTGCGCAGCAGCTCCGGTGGCAGCTTCTCAACGCCGTTGGCGGTGGCCACGACGAACACCGGGGACTGCTTCTCAGCCATCCAGGTGAGCACGTTGGCCAGAACCCGCTGGGTGGTGCCGCCGTCACTGCGGCCATCCCCCCCGAAGCCCTTGTCGATCTCATCGATCCAGAGCACGCAGGGGGCCATGGCTTCAGCCCGTTGGATCATCTCGCGGGTGCGTGCCTCGCTGGCCCCCACCAAGCCCGCGAATAGACGCCCCACATCCAGCCGCAGCAGGGGCATCGACCAACTGCAGGCAATGGCCTTGGCCGTGAGTGATTTGCCTGTGCCTTGAGGCCCCACGAGCAAAACGCCACGGGGCAGAGGCAGTCCGAAACGGCGTGCATCTTCCGAGAAGGCCCGGTGCCGTTGGTTCAGCCAGGTCTTGAGACCGTCGAGGCCTCCGATGGCTTCGGTGCCCGCATCGCTGCGACAGAACTCCAGCACCTCACTGCGGGCAATCGTCTGGCGTTTTTCGTCCAGAACGTCCTGCAGATCCTCAGATCCCAACTGGCCGCGGCGGGCCAGGGCCCGGGCGGCCACCTGGCGCACCCGCATCTCGCTGAGCCCGCTGCAGGCCTGAGCCAATTCATCCAGGACAGGAGCTGGCAGGGGGCTGCCGCTGCTGGTGCCGATGCTGCTGATCAGCCGGCGCAGGTCGTTGTTGTCGGGAAGGGGGAGATCCAGCAACGTCAGGCTCTCTTCCAGATCACCGGGGGGTGTCCATTGCCCGCAGCACAGCACCAGGGTGTGCGGGGTGCTGCGCAGGGATGCCTCGAGATTGCGGAGCATTCGGGCCACACCGGGGTCATCGCAGAAACGATGAAAATCCTTGGCAAGCAGCAGGGTTGGGCTGCCTGCATCCCGTTGCTGGAGCCACTGCAGCATGGCCATCGGTTGACGGCTTCCCTGGCCATCGGCATTCACCGGCCCGCTGATGCCATCGATGAAATTCCAGCAGACCAGCTGGCGTGCAAGCCGTTGAGCGGCCTCTCCGAGGAGGCTTTCCACCCGAGCTTCCTCATTGCTGCGCACCCAGATCAAAGGTGTGCGAGCACGCACCAGAAGGTCGAGCTGGTGTCCCCAGGCGGCACTGCTCATGGCTGGTCGATCTGCTGCTGGAGCTGTTGCAGGGCCTGCCAGCGGGGATCGACGTCCTTCGGCTTGGCGTCTGAATTCACGGGCTGCTGCTGGAGACCTGGTGGGCCTGGGCAGTGGTCACCGCAGTGGTTGACAACGGGCAACAGCAGGTTGAGCTGTTCGAAGGCCCATTGCTGGGGGTCAAATTGACCGCGTGGATCGAGAACATCCACCAGACCTTCCATTTCGGCAACCTCTCCGGACAGCTCCAGTTCGTCGGCCGTCGGTTGCTCGTCTCCCAGCCAGATCAGTTCCGAAGGCGTGCAGCTGAGGCTCTGATTGAACTGATTCAGGCAGCGATCGCAGCAGAGCGTCACGATCGTGCTGAGTTTCCCCTCAACCGCCAGGACGTTGCCGCGATGCTCTGCGGAGACATGGCCTCGCACGGGTGTGAGCGAGGGGAGCTCATCGAGCTCACCCTCGACGTCCCAGACTTTCGCGGTGCCGAGGGCCCGGAGCTCCTGGAGGGGAACAGGCTCCAGTGCCTCGATCACTTGCCCTTCGGTTCAAAGGGCAGGCGTGAGCCGCCTGAGGTGGCAGAGACCGTCACTGTTTTCTGGGCCATTTGCTGATCCAGAATTTTCTGCAGGTTGTCGGGCAGTGCCTCTTTGGTGAGGATGAAGGTCTGCAGGCCTTGGAAGATGTTGGCGATCAGCATGTAGAGCAGAACGCCGGCGGGGAGTGGGAAGAACAAGAACATCCCCGTGATCATCACCGGAGTGATTTTGTTGGCCGTGGCCTGCTGAGGGTTGGCAGGCATGCCCATGCCCGACAGCAGTTGGGAAATGAACAAGGTGATGCCGAATCCGGCAACGAGAATGGCGATGTCCCAGTTGATGGCGCCGTCGGCGTAGAAGCCCACCTGGCCCAGGGCCTTGATGAACAGGAAGCCGCTGCGGGCTGCCAGGCCAGGAATCTTGGCTTCAACGGTGGCATCACCGGCGGCGAGGGCTGTGATCGTGCCGTCCTCACTGACGCTGACGATGTCATTGCCCTTGGTCACGGCCCATGTGGGGGCAAAGCGTCCAGGGTTTTCAACATCTGTGAGCACGTCGCTGAAAACGCGGCCGTCCTTCGTGTGAAGGTTCACAGTGGCGCTGTCACCGACGCCGATCTTGGTGCCCCGCGGCAGGCTGGCGATCACCGGCACATGGTCGGTTTCACCGATGAAGATGGAATGGCTGGCGCTGTTGAACGGTTTGGGTTCAACGGCGGCGATCTGGTCCGCCGGCAACACCTTCATGTTCAAGGTGTAAGGGACGTCGGCGAACGGTGATCCCCGCAGGGTTGCAAACAGAGCAAACAGGATCGGCATCTGCACCAGCAGCGGCAGGCATCCCGCCAAGGGACTGCCGAATTCCTTCATCACATTGCCCAGCTCCTCCTGAAGTTTCTGAGGATTGTTGGCGTAACGGCTTCTGATCTCAGCCTGGCGTTTCTGGATCACCGGTTGGGCAATGCGCATGCGCCGAGCGCTGCGAATTGATCCTGCGCTCAGGGGGTAGAGCGCGATCCGGATCACGAGGGTGAGGGCGACGATGGCCAGGCCATAGCTCGGAACCAACCCATAGAAGAAGTCCAGGATTGGAATCAGCAGGTTGTCGGAGATGTATCCGATCACGTTGAAGAAACGGGGGGGCGGGACGTTGTGAGGCCAGTGTGCATGAACAGCTGCACTCAGGCGGCGAAACCTTCAGTGGTTTTCTCTTGGGCTTTGGCCGCACGGGTGCTGATGCGTTCGAGGATGTAGGCCTCCACTTCCCGGAATCGAGGCATCGAGCGCAGTTCGAGCCTGGCCCCGTCCTTGAGCACCAACACCATGTCTCCCCAGGCACCGAAGCCCCGGGGCACGGTGCGCACCTCGCTGATCTGCGAATACACCACCTGGGTTTTGTCTTTGCCCATCCAGCCACCCGTCACCGAAATGCGACGACTGGTGATGCGGAAGCGCAGCCAAAGGGCCCGAACAACGGCCCCGATGGTGAAGGGAAGGCCGATCAGCGTGAAGCCAAGCAGGATGTTGAAGATCAGATCCCCGCGGGCTGGTCCACCGTCGTAGTGGACATCTTCCTGAATGCTGGTCATGGATCCAGTCCGGCGCTTCTCAGAAGACTGTCGCATTCTTCGAGCAACTGTGTGGGTTCGGCTTCCGCGGCTTCCGGGCGAAGGCTGATCAACAACCACCGGCCTGCCAAGTCGTTTCGCTGTTCAAAACGTCGACGCAGGTGGTCATGCAGAAGCCGTCTGAGCCGGTTCCGTTTGACGGAACGCTTGCTCACCTTGTTGCTGATCACCAGGGCGCAACGGCATGTTCTCTCCTGGATGCCCCGCAACTCTCGGCGAAGCAAGTTGGAATCCCCTGCTGCAACCCGCAGAACCATCAAGGTTCCGTGCTGGCGCTTGGAGGATCGGTGCAAGTGGTTGAAGCATCGATGCCCGCGCAATCGCATGGAGGCGGGAAGGACCATCAACCAATCCTGTTTGGAAGTTATGAGGAGGGGATGAATCCTCTGGATTCATCCCTCACCATCAAGCGGCGAGGCGGGCGCGGCCGCGCTTGCGGCGCGTGCGGATCACGCGACGGCCGGTGTGGGAGCGCATCCGTACACGGAAACCCGAGACGCGCTTCCTCTTGCGGTTTGTTCCCCCGAGGGTGCGCTTGGTCATGGACGTCTCCTGGCTACCGGCCGATCTGAATCTGGGATTTTATCAGTCAGTCCACATCGATCAGCCAGCTGCCGCGGTAGCCGGACATCGGCACATCACCGGGGGCCTGCACCAGGGCATTGAACTGATACATGCGCTTCCCCTGGGGGTTGAACAGCTTGATGTGGAGCGAGTAATCCCCGTCTGAAGGCAGCGGCGTGTCGGGGAAGACCACGATTTCTGTTTGATCTTTGTTGACCTCGATCACGGCCGGGATCTCTTCGAGGCACTTGCTCCGGCTCATCATGCTGCCAACGCTGGTGCGGCAAATGCGCATGCGGTGAGGCTTGAGCTTGGAGTCGAAATAGTCCGGCACGGTGACGGTGAGTTTGAGAATCGCGGTCTTGCGGTCCTTTTCGCGCAGGGTGAGATACCACTCCGAGCGGTCGTTTTCGATGTTGGATGTTTGGTAGTAGTACAGCTTCCGGTAGTCACGATCGTTGTCCCACCGGAATTCCATCAGTCCTGGTGTGCCCTGGGCGTGGGCGATCTGCTCGGGAGCTCCGCTGAATGCTGAGCCAAGCAACAGAGCTGCAGCGGTGCCGGCTCCAGCAAGCAATCGTCTGGTGGTGGAACGGGCCATAGAAAGGATCTTGATGATGGGATTCTCCTGAGTCCAACCACGGGGCGGTGATCTCAGGGGTCGGAGGCTGATCTGTCAGTTGTGACCAGATCGGTCTGGACGCAGCCGCTGCGCGTCGCCTTGATAGGGATGCATAGGTTGCTGCTCCTGCGGGATCCAGACGTGGGCCAGCACACGGATGCAGCGGGGGAGGTCGCCTTGAACAGCCATTTGCTGGCAATCCAGCAAGGCCACCGTGTCCCAGCCGGGCCGCCGCCGGGCAATGGCAGCCGGAAAACAGGCGTCGAGATCGGCGGTGACAGAGAAGGTCACCGACACCAGCTGGTCGGGGCTCAGATCATTGCGATCGACAAGGGCATCCATCAGGGCGCTGACCGCCGCTTCGATGGCCTCCGTGCTGTTCTCTGTGCAGGTGGTGGCCCCGCGCAGGCCTCTCAGAACAAGGGGTGAGCTGGTCATGGGCGGTACAGCCAAAGCACCTGACCGCTTCCCATCAATTCAATCGAGAGGCGCTGCTGCAGTTGATGGAAGAGCTGGGATCCCGGCAGCAAACCACTGAGCTTGCGGCGTTGCTTGCCCAAAGTGACGGGGCGGATGTCGTCTGTGTCGAGATCGGCCAGCTGCGCTGCGAGGCGACGGGCATGGTCCTCGTCGCCGAGTTCATCCACCAAGCCCAATGCCTGTGCTTGTTCTCCGCTGAACACCCGTCCATCGGCGAAGCGCTTCACCGTTTCCAGCTCAAGGTTTCGCCCCTGCGCCACAACACCAATGAACTGGCCGTAGCTGCTGTCGATCAGCTCCTGAAGCAATGCACGTTCGGCATCGCTCAGCGGACGATCCGGGGAAAGGATGTCCTTGAACGGACCGCTCTTCACCGTGTCGAAGCGAATCCCGATCTTTTCGAACACCTGCGAGAGGTCGTTGCCCCGCAGGATCACCCCGATGGAACCGGTGATCGTGCCGGGATTCGCGACGATTTTCTCGGCAGCTACGCCGATGTAGACCCCCCCTGAAGCGGAGATGTTGCCGAAGCTGGCTACCACGCGACAGCCCTGTTCCCGTAGCCGCAGCAGGGCTGCATGAATTTCCTGGCTGTCTCCAACCGTGCCGCCGGGGCTGTCAATGCGCAGCAACAGTGCTGGAAATTCCCTCTGCTTCACCTCACTCAGCGCCTTCAGCACCCGCTTCCGTGTGGCGCCGGTAATGGGGCCATCAACAACGATGCGCGCCATCCGTCGTCGGGATTTTCGCCGCAAGGGCCAGATCATGTTGCGCATCTGCATCGCCCCAGATCTTAAAAAGAACACCCAAGCGCCCATCTATGCCGTCATTGCGACTCTGGTTTCTGATGGTGTTGCCCTTTGCGCTCTGGGGCACGGCGATGACCGCCATGGCGCCATTGCTTGCCAGCGCAGGGCCTTGGCTGGTTGCTGGCTTGCGCCTCGTGCCCGCCGGTTTGGCTCTCTTGCTCTGGGGTCAGTGCACCGGCCGTGGCCTGGCGATCGATTCCCGTGATCGGCTTTGGTTCCTCCTGTTCACCGTGGTGGATGCCACCTTGTTTCAAGGCCTTCTGGCGCTGGGCTTGGAGGGCACAGGCGCGGGTCTTGGTTCCGTCCTGATTGATTGCCAACCTCTGTTGGTGGCCCTGATGGCACGCGCTCTGTTCATGGAGTCGATCAATCCCATCGGCTGGATGGGGCTGGCCATCGGTTTGGCTGGAATCGTCTGCATCGGCCTGCCGGCTGAGCTGTTGGGACATTGGTGGTTGCTGGCTGACCCGCCGGTGGTGCAGCAGTTGTTTCAGCCCGGTGAGGGCTGGATGTTGCTGGCGGCCGTCGCCATGGCAGCTGGGACGGTGTTGATTCGCTTTGCCTCACGCCACAGCGATCCGGTCAGCGTCACGGCCTGGCACATGGTGCTGGGGGGACTTCCCCTGCTCGGGGTTCATGCCCTGCAGCGCACCGATGCCGGCTTGGCCTGGACGGCAACGGACTGGGCGCGCATGGGGTACGCAAGCCTGCTTGGAAGTGCCCTGGCCTATGGATTGTTCTTCTGGTTCGCCAATCAGCGCGATCTCACCAGTTTCAGCAGCCTCGGATTTCTCACCCCTGTGTTTGCCTTGGCCACCGGCGGGTGGTTGCTGGGAGAGCGCCTTGATCTGCTCCAGTGGATCGGTGTCGTGATGGTTCTTGTGTCGGTGATTTTTGTGAGTCAACGTCGCCGGTTCTGGGAGCCACTGTCGCTTGCGGACCCCTCCTCATGACGGTGTCACCGCTGCATGTCGTCATCGTCAACACCCCCATCGGGGCCCTTGGCAGTGGCGAGGGTGGAGGTGTGGAGCTCACCCTCCGATCCTTGGTGCAGGGGTTGGTGCGGCGCGGCCACAGGCTCACGGTTGTGGCCGCCAAGGGCTCCACGCTTCCCGCCGACTGCAGCGGAGTTGAGCTGCTGGAGGTGGAGGGTGTGAACCAGCCCAGCTGGCAGCACGCCGCCGAGCATGCGCCGGTCGAAATTCCCCGCAACGGTCTTCTGCCGGCTCTCTGGGAGGCCGCGCTCGATGTCGGTCAGTCCGCCGACGCCGTGATTAACGGTGGGTACGACTGGTTGCCCCTGTGGCTAACGCAACAGGTCAGCGCCAGGCTCTTTCACCTCGTGAGCATGGGGGATGTGGCTGCGGTGATGCGTGACGTGATCGAAGCCGTCGCCGCTTGGGATTCCCGTCGTCTTGCTTTTCACACGCACCGCCAGGCCGCTGATTTCCGGCTCCCATCCCCCGCCAACGTTGTGGGTAACGGATTTGATCTCAGCAATTACACCTTTCAGCGCCCGACCGATGGCCCCCTGGGTTGGGCGGGCCGCATCGCTCCGGAAAAAGGTCTGGAGGATGCGGCAGCAGCAGCAGCAGCGTTGGGAGAACAGCTTCTGGTTTGGGGGTTGCGTGAGGACGACGCCTATGCGCGCCAGGTGGAGTCGAGTGTTCCCAAGGGCACGATCGACTGGCGTGGATTTCGATCCACCCAGGAGCTGCAGCAGGAGATGGGCCACTGCCGCGCTCTGATCAACACACCCAAATGGAACGAGGCCTACGGCAATGTTGTGGTCGAAGCCCTCGCCTGTGGTGTTCCGGTCGTCGCCTATGACCGCGGTGGACCGGGGGAGCTGATCTGTTCGGGGCGCACAGGCTGGTTGGTGCCGCCCGACGATGTCGCTGCCCTCACGGAGGCTCTTCGGCGCGTTGACAGCATCGAGCGTTCCTACTGCCGCAGCTGGGCTGAGGAGCATGCCTCCTGTGAGGTCTTCAGTCAGCGAGTTGAATCGTGGGTTCGAACAGGACTGATGGCGGATGTCAGCATCAACCCCAGGAGCTGAGGGTCCCTTGTCGGTCAATGTTTCAGGACGCCAGCGACGCCAGGTTCTGGCGCTTGTGCTGACCCTGGGACTCGTCATCACCTTTTGGCGTTTGGGATCCACCGGCGTGGTGGATGAAACTCCGCCGTTGTTTGCCGCAGCCGGGCGGGCCATGGCTGACACCGGCGACTGGCTGACGCCTCGGGTGAACGGCTTGCCCCGTTACGACAAACCGCCCCTGGTGTACTGGCTGATGGGGTTCGGCTATGCCTTGCCCGGACGTGAGGTTTGGGATCCTCTCGGCAGTTGGGCGGCACGGCTTCCTTCCGCCCTGGCCACGGTCGGGCTGATGCTTGGCCTCGCCGATACCGTGCTGCGTTGGCCGTTTTCCGGCGATGCGCGTCCGCGTTTAACGGCACTGATTGCGCCGCTGGCGTTTGCCTTCTCGCCCCTGGTGCTCGTCTGGAGCCGCACCGCAGTGAGTGATGCTCTGCTGTGCGGCCTGCTGGGTCTCAGCCTGTTGTTGCAGTGGCGGCGTTTTGCTGCCCCCCAAGAGGTGGCCTGGTGGCCGGCCTGGGTGATCCTCGGATTTGCAGTACTGGCCAAGGGGCCTGTCGCTGTCGTGCTGTCAGGACTCGCTCTGCTGATGTTCGGAGCGTTGCGACGGGATCTCGTTCAGCCTTGGCGGAGGCTGCGCCCGCTGCCCGGGTTGCTGCTCACCGCTCTGATCAGCCTTCCCTGGTACGCCCTGGAGTTGCTGGTGGAAGGACAGCCCTTCTGGGACAGCTTTTTCGGCTACCACAACCTTCAACGCTTCACCTCCGTGGTGAACGATCACCTCCAGCCCTGGTGGTTTTTCGGGCCGGTGATGCTCGTGGCTGCACTGCCCTTCACGCCTTACCTGCTGTTGGGGCTGGCGCGGGTGCCCCGATCACGGATCGCTCCGGAGCATTCGTTGCATCAATTCGCAGCTTGCTGGCTGTTGGCGGTGCTGCTTCTGTTCACCACCGCAGCCACCAAGCTCCCCAGTTATTGGTTGCCCGCCACCCCCGCGGCGGCTCTGTTGGTGGCCCAGGCCACTGTGAGCTCCACGGTGGGCTCATCGCGCTGGCAACGGATGGCCTGGGGCGGCTGCCTGATGCTGATCGCGCTCCTGGCCGCTGGGTTTTGGCTGGGATCGCTTTGGGTCCCCCTGATCGACGATCCGGAGATGCCGACGCTGTCGGTGGATTTGCTGGCCAGTGGTTTGTTGAAGTGGGCTGCGGTCTGGTTCAGCGCTGCCGCCGCCCTTGGAGCCGTTCTCTTGCTTCAGCGCCGTGCTGCCGCTCAGGCCTTGCTGGCCCTGCAGGGCTGTCTGCTCGGATTTCATCTCACGGCTCTGATCCCCATCGCCGAACTCGCCGATCGTCTGCGTCAGCAACCGGTGCGCGACGCGTCCTCACTGATGCTGTCGCAACAGCGCAGTGGAGAGCCCATGGTCATGGTTGGCGCCATGAAGCCTTCGCTGCACTTCTACACAGGGCAGGTGATTCTCTACGAAGGCCAATCCGATGGGGCGTTGGTCAACATTGCGGATCGCCTGGCCCATGAACAGCGACGCGGCTGGAGTGGATACCCCCTCGGGAGTCCTGGTGCATCAAGCACTGTGCTGGTGCTGATCGATCGCGGCACGGCCGCACGGGATCACTGGAGCGACCTGCAGCCTTTGCTCCTCGGCCAGATCGGGATCTACGACGTGTGGCGTCTGGACCGCAGTCGCCTTGAGCAACGGGCACAAAACCTCAAGGCCGATGGCGTGGATGCCGACTGGCGGGAGCCGCGCCCGGAGCGGTACTGAGCCTTAAGACGGTGACAAGGTCTGGCGATGGCAAAAACCGCATTGCCCCCAGAGCTTGATTTCTCCGTTGGGCGCTGGTCTGCTGCAGTCCGGGCACGTCCCCATGCCATGCACATCGGTGCGGCTCGGATGCTGGGCCCAAATGCTGGCTTCGCTCTCCAATACTGCGGATTGAAGGGGGTGGTGTTGCTGAATGCGCAGATCACGCACCGCGTGGCCGGCTTGATGCAGGGCGCTGATCAGTTGAGGCTTGTTGTAGAGGAGAGCCTGGCGCCATTGGGGATGACTGGCTCCCACGGTCAGTACCCCGCGTTGCAGCGATAGGGGGCAGCAGTGTGGTGCCAGTTGGGCTCCCGCAACTCTCGGCCAGTCCTGCCAAAGCGCCGCCAAGTGGTCATCCTTGCGCCACTCTTTCTGCAGCGCGTTCAGGCAGGTTTGCAAGGGTTCCGCCGGCGCTGGTGCAGCTGACTGGAGCAGCTCCAGGCCCGGTAGGCGACGACGTTGTGACTCAGGTGCAACCGCCATCCTTCGATATTAGGCAGAACTGCTGCGGGAACCTCGCTAATCTCAGCGCGTCTAAGGCCAAGTCATGGGTTTCTTTGATCGGCTGAGCAGGCTGGTTCGTGCCAACGCCAACGCTGCCGTCAGCAGCATGGAGGACCCAGCCAAGATCCTCGATCAATCCGTCGCAGACATGCAGGCGGACCTGGTCAAGTTGCGTCAGGCCGTCGCCCTGGCGATTGCGAGTCAGAAGCGTCTGACCAGCCAGGCTGAGCAGGCTGCAGCTCAATCCAAGACCTGGTACGAGCGTGCCGAGCTGGCTCTGAAAAAGGGTGAGGAATCCCTGGCTCGGGAAGCATTGACCCGTCGCAAGACGTTCCAGGAGACGGCGACCTCGCTGACAGCCCAGGTGCAGGCCCAAGACGGCCAAGTGGAGTCGCTCAAGAAGAGTCTGGTCGCCCTCGAAGGAAAGATCGCTGAGGCCAAGACCAAGAAGGACATGCTCAAGGCCAGGGCCCAGGCGGCCAAGGCTCAGCAGCAGTTGCAGAGCGCCGTCGGCAGCATCGGCACCGATTCCGCCATGGCGGCCTTCGAGCGGATGGAGGAAAAGGTTGAGGCCCTGGAAGCCACCGGTCAGGCTGCGGCTGAGCTGGCTGGATCTGATCTGGAGAGTCAGTTCGCGGCTTTGGAGAGCGGTGGCGGCGTTGATGATGATCTCGAGGCGTTACGTGCTCAGCTGAAGGGAGGCCCGGAAGCCGTTGCTCTCCCCGCATCCGAGGCCTCCGAGGCCGTGAAGCCCGTGCAGGTGGAAGAGGTGGATGCCGAACTCGAAGACTTGAAGCGATCCATCGACAAGCTCTGAACAAGCGGGGAAAGTCATCCGGCTTTCCATAGGATCGGTTCAGTCATTTGAGTGCCTTGGCTGGAGCTGTTGCCGATTTCACCGATGCTGGTTTTGAACGTGAAGTCCTCAAGGCTTCCGGCACGGTCCTTGTTGATTTCTGGGCTGCCTGGTGTGGTCCCTGCCGACTGATCGCCCCTTTGATGGATTGGGTCGCCAGTGATTACGGCGATCGTGTCAGCGTCGGCAAGCTCGAGGTGGATGCCAATCCCCAGACCCGTGATGCCTATGAGGTGCAGGGCATTCCCACGCTGATCCTCTTCCGCAACGGTGAAGTGGTGGCGCGGCATGAAGGTGCCATCGCCAAACCGCAGCTGCAGTCCTTTTTGGATGCCAACCTCTAAGCGGCTTGCCTCGCTGGGCAACGCTGTTTTTGCCCGTGTTGACGCTGCCAAGCAGGCTTATCGGCTCGAGGCCTCTTCTTCAGAGCGAGCGGATCTGGTGGATCTCTCCATTGGATCGTCTGATCTCCGGCCGCCCACGGCATTGTTGGACACCATGGCCTCAGCGGTCATGGCGTCCAACAGCAGCTCCTATTGCCTTCAGGCCGGACTGAGGCCTTTCCATGCCGCAGTCGCGGACTGGTGTCGCCATCGCTTCGACGTCGCGGTGGATCCTGATCATGAGGTCCAGTTGTTGGTGGGATCCCAGGAAGGAACCGCCCACCTGCCGCTGGCGTTGCTTGATTCCGGTGATGCTGCTCTGCATTTGGACCCCTGTTATCCGTCCCATACGGGCGGATTGCACCTTGCAGGAGCCCGGACCAAAGCCTTGGCCCTCTCCCCCGAAAACGACTGGCGGCCGGATCTGTCGACCATCAGCCCCCAGCTCTGGGATCAACTGAAGCTGTTTGTTTTGGGGTACCCCCACAACCCTTCAGCCCGGGTGGGGGATCAGGAGGATCTCAATCGCATCACGGCGATCGCGGCTCGGCACGACGTGGTGATCGCTCACGACAATCCCTATGTGGATCTCGCCCTGGATGGAGAGCCTCCCGCTCTTCTGCAGGCTCCGAGCTGGAGGGAGTGCGGCATTGAATTCTTCTCCCTCTCGAAGGGCTGGTGCCTTGGGGGATTCAGGCTCGGTTTCGCGGTTGGTGCTGCACCGCTGATTGCCGCCCTGCGTCGCGCCAAGGCCGTCATCGATTTCAACCAGAGCCTGGCTCTGCAGCAGGGTGCGATCCAGGCCTTGCAATGCTTCCCCGATTGGCCGCGGCAACTGCATCCGACCTATCGCGAACGACGGGATCGAGTGGTTGAGACCCTCAGAGCACGCGGTTGGTCGGTCCCCTGTCCAGAGATGGCGATGTACCTCTGGTTCCCCTTGCCTGATGCGGCCCATCGTCGGGGGTGGAGTGATGAAGATGCCGCGAGGGAACTGCTTCAGCGCAGTGGTGTCGCCTTGACCCCTGGGTCTGGGTTTGGTGGCGGCGGTCGTCAGTGGCTGCGCATGGCGCTGGTGCGGCCGGTGAATGAGTTGGTGGACGCTGCAGAGCGTCTGGCGGATGCGATGGATGACTGATCCACGGCTGCCGCAACATCGAGGCCCTCACCTCGGTGGTGGACGGTTGATGGCGACGTATCGCCGCCTCGCTGGTGCCTCGGCACGCTGTTGGACCATCCGACACGTGCCTGTTTGCAGCAGCACGGAGCAGCTGCTGGGGACCTGGTTGCGGGATCAGCCGTCGTTGATGGGTCCTCGCGCCGTCATTGCCACCCACCAACGCCGGGGAGTCGGCCAGTGGGGGCGCGCCTGGGTTTCTCCGCCAGGTGGTGTCTGGATCAGTGCTGCCTTGCCCTGGCGGAGCCATGGGTCTGGTCAGGCCGGCTTGCTTGGCTTGGCGCTGGCCCTGTCGGTGGTGCAACGGCTTGAGCAGCGGGGCCTTTCGGTTCAGATCAAATGGCCCAACGACCTGTTCGTGAACGGCCGCAAATTGGCGGGCCTTCTGCCTGGGGTGGTGCAGCGGGGCTCCCAGCTGCGTCTGCTGCGGATTGGTTTGGGCCTGAACGTTCGGAATTCAGTTCCTGGTCATGCCATAGCCCTGCGAAAGCTGGAAGGCCAGCAGGCTGCGGATCCGATCCGGTGGACGGCGGAGGTTTTGCTGGCCTTCGATCACTGTTACGGCATCGGAGGCGATGGGGCCTGGTGCCTCGATGGCGTTCAGGCCCGGCTCTGGTCCGATCAGCTCGTCCATCCTCAAGACGGTCAGATCTGGAGGATTGCTGGCCTTGAACGCGATGGAGGGCTGCGGTTGCGTCAGGGTTCAAGGACTGAAACCTGGCGCCGCTGGCCCTGAGTTGGTGTCCCATCCATAGGATTTCTTGGCACAACCGTCTTGTCCCTTGCTGGCTTGGTTCGCGCTGATCTGGATGTTGGTTCCAGCCGCGGCTGCGCAGGGTTTTGATCAGTAGCTCGATGGTCTGGTTCGCCAACGGGTGATCACGTCCCAGGAGAGCAAGCTGCTCCGGGGCGGTGGCGTGGCGGTTTCTATGGAACGGAGCCGTTTCGAAGAGGCCTGTCGCACCGGTGCTCTGTCCCGGCAGGACTGCGCTTCCGGGGTGGCCAGGCGTTCGCCGGGGGCACCGGCTTCAGCACGGGTTCGCTTGATCCCCTCCCGCCAACCGTTGCGTGTTCCCGTGTCAGCGCTTCTCGCCCGCGATGGGGGCACCTTTCGGCTGGAATCCGTCTTTGCGGTCACGCCCCGTCCGCTGCCCACCCCCGGCAATGGTGACCGTCAACTGCTCTTCCCGGTGGTTGGAGACGCTTTTAAAAGCAGTGGGTTTGGTTGGCGTCTGCATCCGATCCTGGGGAGCTGGCTGATGCATGCCGGGCGGGACTTTGCAGCACCGGATGGCACGCCGGTGGTGGCTGCGCTTTCAGGGCAGGTCTTAAGCAGTGGTCTTGCCGGTGGGTATGGCGTCGCCATCGAACTGGAACACGCCGAGCCATTGCGCCGCACGCTCTATGGCCATCTCTCGGAGATCTATGTGCGACCCGGTCAGCCGGTGCGCCAGGGAGAGGTGATTGGCCGCGTCGGCAGCACAGGCCTCAGCACAGGGCCACACCTGCATTTCGAGTTGCGCACACCATCGCGGGCCGGTTGGCAGGCCGTTGATCCAGGGGATCTGGATCTTTCCGCCGTGATGGGTGCCAACAACGATCCTGTTTCGCTGCTGCTGGGCCAGGTGTTGCGCAGCCTTGAACGGGATCAGCCCTAGCCCACAGCTACGTCGAGCGAAACAGAGACGTCAGTTCGTCTGTTCCCTGAGGATGAATCCAACACCGCGCACGGTGTGGATGAGGGTGGGCGCATCATCCAGTTCGACTTTTTGACGCAGGTAGCGGATATAGACGTCGAGAAGATTGTCGTCCCCATAAAAATTTTCTCCCCAAACACCGTGCATGATTTCCTGGCGTTCAAGCACGCGGCCTGCACCCCGCATCAGGAAATTCAGCAGGTCGTATTCCTTCACCGACAGTCGGATCGCACGATCTCCCCGCATCACATCCCGGGTTCGCGTGTTCATGCTGAGGTCGGCGACCTTGAGAATTTCGTTGACGTCTGAGCCGCCTAAAGGTCCTGAGAATGTTTCAGCGCGGCGGTGCATGGCCCGCAGGCGCGCCATTAATTCGTCGATGGAAAATGGCTTGATCAGGTAATCATCAACGCCGGCATCGAGAGCCTTGACCCGATCGGTGATCTCGTCGTGCCCCGTGAGCATCAGGATGGGGATGGTGATTCCCCCAGCTCGGATGCGTTGGCAGATGTCGATGCCGCTGAAGTCCGGCAGGTTCCAATCCAGGATGATTAGGTCGGGAGTGGGTTCAGTACGGCTTCGGATCAGCCCACTGGCTCCGTCAGAAGCAACATCAACGTCGTATCCCTCAACATCAAGCTCCAGACGAAGCAGATCAGTCAATTTGTGTTCATCGTCAACAAGAAGGACACGGAGACGGGGCTGGGATTCCAGGGACATCCGGCCTTTAAACCTAATTCCAGTCTAGGCACCGAAAGAACTTTCAATGATTTGTCCCTACATTGAAATTGGCTGTTCTTCGCTATGTCGACCCCAGGCGCCTGGACGGAAGATCGAATCCGAGCACTGCGTGAAAAGGAAGACCTCCCCTTTGTTCGTGCCGATGCCTCAGGGATCCTTCAGGAAATCAATGACCGTTTCAAGGCCGTCTATGGCTGGTCTGAAGCCGCTCTGATTGTTCAATCCCTGGGTTTGATCTTGCCGCCAAGCTTCCGCGATTCCCATCACGCTGGGTTTGCCCGGTTTCAACTGACGGAGGTGTCCAAAGTGCTAAATCACCCATTGAAACTGGCAACGTTTTGCTCCGACGGGCACGCCATTGAAAGTGAACATTTCATCGTGGCGGAGAAGCACAGCGATGGCAGCTGGTCGTTCGCGGCAACGCTGCGACCGTTGATGGAATCGAGCTGAGATGGGCGATTCGGCATGAATACCTCAGATTCATCGTCGTCATCCTCAAGGGATCGGGAGCTGATTGCGCAACTGCGGCAGTCCCTTGGAATGCTTCAGGTCGCTTTCGACGCGGCCAGCGAAGCGATGGTGATTGTTGATGTGGATCGCAGAATTCACTGGGCCAATCAAGCCTCTGCCGACCTCTTTGTTGGTGGCGTGCCGATTCAGCTGGTGAATCAAACCCTGGCTGATGTTCTGAAGCTCAGGCCGATGGATGCCCATACCAAGGCAGCCCTTCAGTTGTTGGACCCCCAACGTCCTTTGCCGCGGACCTCTGGAGAGAGCCGCTGCCAGGTGCTGTCCCCCCATGGCGATGAATCCCAGGTGCAGCTGTTGCGTTGGCGGCCTGTGGAATTGATTCAGTCGCCTTTTCTGCTGGTGTCGTTTCGCGACCTCAGCCCCGAAGAGCGGGCGTTGGTTCAGCAGCAGCGCTTTATGACCGATCTCACCCATGAATTGCGCACGCCCCTGGCGATTGTGAGCGGGAATCTGCAGCGGATTGCTCGGCTGCGTGCTCTCCCGGAGGCCGTCAGCTCCCGGCTCACGATGGCCCGCGAGGAAATGGCGCGGATTCAGAAGTTGCTCGGGCATCTCTCGCTGCTCACACGCCTGGAGGTGGATCCGGATGTGGTCAGCAGTGGAGACCACATCCTGGTGCCGCTGCTTCAGCGCTGGTATGAAGCCTCTCGGGAGCTGGCACCGAGTCTCCAGCTGAAGGGTCTGGAACGGGGGGATGAACTGGTGGTTCAAACCGACCCTCGGGCCTTGATGCTGGCGTTGGATCAGTTGCTCGACAACGCTTGCCAGCACGCCAATCGATCCATGCCGATTCAGCTCAGCTTTGCTGGGAGTGACGGGCTCGACCATTGCATCCTGGAGTTCGCCAGTCAGAGCCTTGACGCTCCTGTCGCTTCGGAGGATCTGGAACGTTGGTCTGCGCCGTTTGTCCGGGGCAAGCCCGGACAGGATGGCGAAAGGGTGGAGGGCCCTGGTTTGGGGCTCGCCTTGGCGCGCGAACTGATGAGGGGGTGTGGAGGAACGCTGGAGCTCCACCAGAAGCCCTCATCGGAAGGAACCACCACGATTGTTCGGTTGCGACTGAAAGTCAGAACATCGAACGGGTCTGGAGCAGTTGCGGCAGCTGTTCGAACAGATCCGGCTTGAGCACGTAGGCCTCCGCTCCATTCGCCAGAGCTTCGTGTTTCTTGTCGGCGTCATTGAGAGCCGTCACGATGACCACCCTCAACGCAGGCTGGGAAGCGGCCTGGAGCTGCAGCTGTTTCAGGCAGGCCAAGCCGTCCATGCCGGGCAGCATCAAGTCCAGCAGCAGCAGATCGAAACGATCAGAGCCGGCTTCGTCGAGAAAGTCTTCTGCGGATCCGAAGCAGATGCAGGCGTGCCCCTCATCGGTGATCTCAGCACTGATCAGCTGCTGGATGCGCGGGTCATCCTCCACGACTGCAACACGAAGAGCCTTGGGGGTCTCCTCCATTAGCGCAGGGGCACTGCACTCATTGTGGGCATCCTGTGAGCGCCCGACCATCCTGGAAGCGAGCAATGCGTTGTGCTCGGGCCGCCACATCGTCTTCATGGGTCACCATCACCAGGGTGATGCCCTGTTGATGGAGTTCATCAAACAGTTCCAGCACTTCGGCGGTGGTGTTGGAATCCAGGGCCCCTGTGGGTTCGTCCGCCAGCAGCAGACTGGGGCGGTTGATGATGGCTCGGGCGATGGCCACCCGTTGTTGCTGGCCTCCGGAGAGCTGATTGGGCTTGTTCTCCAAACGCTTCGCCAGGCCAACGCGGCGCAGGGCCGATTGGGCCCGCTCGATCCGTTCCTCCCTGGGCACTCCCGCATAGATCATCGGGAGCATCACGTTCTCCATGGCGCTGGCGTGGCCGAGCAGATGGAACTGCTGAAAGACAAATCCGAGCGAGCAGTTGCGCACGTCGGCTAAGGCATCGTCATCCAACTGTTCAACGGCCATGCCATTGAGCCGGTAGGTCCCGCTGGTGGGCCGGTCGAGGCAGCCAAGGATGTTCATTGCCGTGCTCTTGCCTGAGCCGCTGGCCCCCATCACCGCCAGGTAATCCCCCTCTTGGACGGTGAGATTCAGTTGGTCAAGGGCTTTGACTTCGAGATCACCAGACCCATAGATCTTGCTGATCCCCTTGAGCTCAGCAACCGGCTGCTGCACAGCCTCAGCCAAGACCCTTCAGGCTGGACAGGGCGATGGCCTGCTGAAGCAATGGCGTGCCTGCAACCGCTGTATTGGCCCACTGGAACAGGGGATTGGAGAGGATCCCACCAACTGCGGTAATCGCCACACATCCAATCAGGGCAACCCGGAGCGGCTGCATTCCCTTCAACGACCAATTCACGTCGGGGTAGGCCTTGACCGCATCGGAGGCTTCCTGAGGCTCCTTCACCACCATCATCTTGATAACGGAGATGTAGTAGTAGATCGACACCACGGAGGTGACCAGGCCAACCACCACCAGCAGGTATTCGTGGTTCGCCCAACCGGCAAAGAACAGATAGATCTTTCCGAAGAAACCCAGCATTGGCGGAATGCCACCCAGAGAAAGCAGGCAAAGACTCAGGCCGAGGGTGATCAGGGGATCCTTCTGGTAGAGCCCGGCGTAATCAGAGATTCGATCGCTTCCTGTGCGGATCGAGAAGAGGATGATGCAGGCGAAGGCCCCCAGGTTCATGAATAGGTAGGCCGCCATGTACAGAACCATGGCCGCGAAACCGTCCTCGGTGCCGCAGACCATGCCGATCATCACGAAGCCGGCCTGGCCGATCGAGCTGTAGGCCAGCATGCGCTTCATCGAGGTCTGGGCGAGGGCAACAACGTTGCCCAGGGTCATGCTCAACACCGCCAGAACGGTGAACAGCAATTTCCATTGATCGTCGAAGGCACCAAAGCAACCCACCAGGATGCGAAGAGCCAGGGCGAATCCGGCTGCTTTGGAACCCACGGAAAGGAACGCCACCACAGGGGTTGGTGAGCCTTCGTAGACGTCAGGCGTCCACTGGTGGAAGGGAACGGCTGCGATCTTGAATGCAACGGTGGCCAAGACGAACACCAGGGCCAAAGCAGCCAGAGGTGTGGTGCTGGTTTGCAGAGCCAGGCCGATGGTGTCGAGGCTGGTGCTGCCGCTTAGGCCGTACAGCAGGGAGGATCCATAGAGGAAAACAGCAGCGGCTGCCGATCCCACGAGCAGATATTTGAGTGCTGCTTCCGAGCTGCGGGCATCCCGCTTCATGTAGCCCGACAGCAGATAGCTGGCGACGGAGAGCGTCTCCAGCGAGATAAACACACTCACCAGATCCGTTGCCCCGCAGAGGAGCATGGCGCCGAGGGTTGCGGCGAGAAGGATGGCGGCGTATTCGCCAACGGGTGTGCCGCTCTTCTCCGCGTAACGCCAGCTGATCAGCAGCGACAGAAGCGTGGAGAGTGCAATCACAGCCCGGAACGCCACTGCCAGGTTGTCGGCGAGGAAGGCTCCAAGGAACGAGGGCTCCAGAGGTGCGTTCCACTGCAGGGCGAGTAGCACCAGGGAGGTGCCCAGGCCCAGATAGCAAATCGGCGGTACCCAACGTGTGGCGACTTTTTCGCCAGCCAGGTCCACCAAGAGGGTGGCGATCATCGCCAGCAGAACTGCCCCTTCTGGCAGTACGGCCGAGGCGTTGAGAGAGAGATTCAGCAGCTCACCAGGGGCAGCCGTGGCCTGGGTGGCGAGAAGGAAAGCACCCATGTCGGGCATGGCAGCCTGGAACCGTTGCGCTGGGGCGACTGTAGCGGCGCTTGACGCGCCGACGGTCATGCAGAGCGCTGCTCGGTGCGATAAAGAAGGGGAACGGTTTACCTGCCGCTAGTGGCGCACACCCTCGTCATCGTTGAGAGCCCCACGAAGGCCAAGACCATCCGTGGCTTCCTTCCCAAGGGATTCAAGGTCGAAGCCTCCATGGGGCATGTCCGCGACCTTCCCAACAACGCCAGCGAGATTCCGGCATCGGCCAAGGGGCAGAAATGGGCCAACCTCGGTGTGAACACCGAAGCGGATTTCGAGCCGCTTTACGTGGTCCCGAAGGACAAGAAGAAAACGGTTCGCGAACTCAAGGACGCCCTCAAGGGTGCTGATCAGTTGCTGTTGGCGACGGACGAAGACCGGGAAGGTGAAAGCATCAGTTGGCATCTGCTCCAGCTGCTGGCGCCGAAGGTGCCGGTGAAGCGCATGGTGTTTCACGAGATCACCAAGGAGGCCATCGGCAAGGCCCTGGATCAGACCCGCGATCTGGACATGGAGCTGGTCCATGCCCAGGAAACCCGGCGCATTTTGGATCGCCTTGTGGGGTACACCCTGTCCCCTCTCCTTTGGAAAAAGGTGGCCTGGGGACTCTCCGCCGGGCGGGTGCAGTCCGTTGCGGTTCGTCTCCTGGTTCAACGGGAACGGGCCCGCCGCGCCTTCCGCAGCGGCAGTTACTGGGACCTCAAGGCCCAGCTTGAGCAGTCGGGCAGTGGCTTTGAGGCCAAGCTCACCCATGTGGGTGGCCAGCGAATCGCCACCGGCAACGATTTCGACGAGAGCACCGGCGGGCTGAAGGCGGGCAGTGCCGTGCGGCTGCTCAGCGAGAGCGAGGCCAAGGCGTTGGCTGAATCCGTGCGATCCAGCGCCTGGACTGTGGATGCGGTGGAGGAGAAGCCCACCGTGCGTAAGCCGGTGCCTCCCTTCACCACCAGCACCCTCCAACAGGAGGCGAATCGCAAGCTGCGCCTCTCAGCCCGGGAAACCATGCGCTGTGCCCAGGGGCTTTATGAACGCGGTTTCATCACCTACATGCGGACCGACTCGGTTCACTTGTCGGATCAGGCGATCAACGCATCCCGCAACTGCGTGGAGAGCCTCTACGGCAAGGAGTATCTGAGCAAAGGGCCGCGGCAGTTCAGCACCAAAGCCCGCAATGCCCAGGAGGCCCATGAAGCGATTCGTCCATCGGGCGAAAGCTTCCGAACCCCCGGTGAGACCGGACTTGATGGGCGAGATCTGGCGGTCTATGAGCTGATCTGGAAGCGCACCGTGGCCAGCCAGATGGCTGAAGCCAGGCTCACCATGCTGTCGGTAGATCTCAGCTCAGGTGAGGCCAGTTTCCGGGCCAGCGGCAAGCGCATCGACTTCCCCGGTTTCTTCCGCGCCTACGTGGAGGGTAGTGATGATCCCGACGCGGCCCTCGAGGGTCAGGAAGTGTTGCTGCCGGCGTTGACCGTTGGCGATGCACCGGAGCCGAAGACCGTTGAGCCCCTCGGCCATCAAACCCAGCCCCCGGCACGCTTCAGCGAGGCATCGCTGGTGAAGATGCTGGAAAAGGAAGGCATCGGCCGGCCGTCGACCTACGCCTCGATCATTGGAACGATCGTGGATCGCGGCTACGCCACGCTGCTGGGCAATGCCCTGACCCCCAGCTTCACCGCCTTTGCGGTGACGGCGCTGCTCGAGGAGCATTTCCCTGAACTGGTGGATACCAGCTTCACCGCCCGGATGGAGAACACCCTTGATGAGATCTCCCACGGCAAGGTGCAGTGGCTGCCTTACCTCGAGGGCTTCTACAAGGGTGACGAGGGTCTTGAAAACCAGGTGCAGCAGCGGGAGGGAGACATCGATCCCGGTGCATCCCGCACCATCGATCTGGAGGGCTTGTCCTCCGTGGTTCGCATCGGCCGGTTTGGCGCTTACCTGGAGGCCAAACGGGTCAGCGACGACGGTGAGGAAGAGCTGATCAAGGCCACCTTGCCCCGGGAGATCACTCCGGCTGATCTGGATGAAGAGCAGGCCGAACTGATTCTCAAACAGAAGGCCGACGGCCCCGAAGCCATCGGTGAGGATCCGGAAACGGGGGATTTGGTCTACCTGCTCTTCGGCCAGTACGGGCCTTATGTGCAGCGGGGCCAGGTGAGTGATGAGAACCCCAAGCCCAAACGTGCCTCTCTGCCCAAGGGGCAGAAGCCGGAGGATCTCACCCTGGAGGATGCCCTCGGATTGCTCCGCTTGCCGCGTCTTCTCGGCGAACATCCCGATGGTGGGCGCATTCAGGCGGGGCTGGGCCGCTTTGGCCCTTACGTCGTCTGGGACAAGGGCAAGGGCGAGAAGGATTACCGATCGCTCAAGGGGGATGACGATGTTCTGGCGGTGGGGCTGAGCCGAGCCCTTGAGCTGCTGGCCATGCCCAAACGGGGTCGGGGTGGACGCACCGCCCTCAAGGACCTCGGTAAGCCGGAGGGCAGTGATGAAACGATTCAGGTCTATGACGGCCCCTACGGCCTGTACGTCAAACAGGGCAAGGTGAATGCCTCCCTGCCGGAAGGCAAGGGTGCTGACGATGTGACCCTTGAGGAGGCGGTGGAACTGCTTGCCGCCAAGGCAGCATCGAAGAAGGGCGGTCGTAAAACCGCTGCGCAGAAACCGGCGGCCAAGAAGCCAGCCGCCAAAAAACCAGCCGCCAAGAAACCCCCTGCCACCACCAAGACCGGTCGGCTCAGGGCCAGTGCGGTGCGGGTGATCAAGCCGGCTGACAATTGATGACTCGTCTGCTTTGGCTGCTGCCTGTGGGGCTCCTGCAGGCCTGTGCCGGTACACCGGTCGCCGAGCAGTTGGAGCGATCCTTCGCGGTGCCTCAAGCCAGGCCCGCCCAAGCCGCTGAGCCCATGCCGGCTGTGAAGACCAGCCCCAGAGTTGTCGGCCCATCGGTTGCCAGCCCCACTGCTGAGCGCCCCTCCACGCCGGAGGCCGAACCTGTTTCCTTGCCTGAGGCAACGGATGCTCCTGAGCCTGATCCGCAGCCGAAACCGCAGACGGTGTCATCCCAGCGTCAGCCCCAGGAGCCTTACCGGATCACCATCCGTTTGGCCGGAGCCGACCCTGCCGCTCCTGCTGAAGCCGTCACCCGCGCCCTGCGTGAGGCGGATGTTGGATTCGCGGTGGAACGGATTGAGCGGGTCGAACCATGACCGATGCGACCCCCCGGTTGAGCCGCCAGCAGGCTCTGAGGCTGGTTGAGGGGGCGTATCTGGCGGCCGCGACGGGGCTGATCTGGTTGGCTCTGTACTACTTACCGGTGGGTGGGGCGCTGTTCCGTCTGGCCCTCCCCCTGCCCCTGATTCTTCTGCAGTTGCGTCGCGGCAGCCGTTCCGGTGTCGAGGGGCTCCTGCTCTCTGTGCTGCTGCTCACGGCCTTGATGGGCCCCTTGCGTGGGCCGCTTCTGCTGTTTCCCTACGGACTTTTGTCGCTTTGGCTGGGCTGGAGCTGGTGCCGGGGGATCAGCTGGTGGCTGAGCTGGTCGGGGGGCATCGTTATTGGTACTGCAGGGTTCTTGGTGCGGATTCTTGTGCTCTCGTTGCTGGTGGGAGAAAACCTCTGGGTGGTGATCACCCGGGCCGGTTCCGCACTGCTGGACCGCTTGATCGCGGCCCTGCATCTGCCGATCACACCAGATCTCACCCAGGTGCAGTTGATGGCGCTGCTGTTGGTGGTGGTTCAGGAGGTCATTTACGTCCTGTCCCTTCATGCGCTGGCGTACTGGATCTTTCCCCGCCTGAAATCGCCGATTCCGGAGCCCCCGAGGTTGCTGCATGGACTCGTTGCCCTCGATCCCCTCTGAAGCCTCGATGTTGCCTGAGGGCTGTCAGCAGCTGGGAGGTCCTGGTGCAAGCGTTCTGGATGCAGCGGCACTGCGTCCCTGGACCTCCAGCGCTCAACCCCTGGATCTGTTGCTCGTTCTGGCGGCCACACGAACGGCCGAGCATGAGGGGATTTCCGCCGCTGGCTCCACCGTGGCTTCGCGGCGCTACACCGCCCTGGCTGATGCGGAGCTCCTGATCCAAGGGCCGGCCCGGAAGCGCCGTTGGCCTCTGCCGCCTCTGCCCGCTGGAGTCTCCCCTGCCCTGCTCAGCCATGTTGCGGCGCGACGTCTGAACTTGACGCCGCAGGTGGCGGCCCTCGGTTTGGTACAGAAACCCGATTTCCCTCACCTGGACATTGAGCCCCTGGATCAAGGCCCCTCGGCTTGTCTGTCCAGTGGTGCGGCGATGCCATTGCCGCGGGTGCAGCAGTTGTGGCGACAGGGAGAACGGCTGGGGCGGCTGTTGAAACGCCCCCTGGTGGTGGCGGAGTGCGTTCCAGGAGGCACCACAACCGCTCAAGCGGTGTTGACAGCCCTCGGTGTGGAGGTGGGCCATCTGATCAGCGGCAGTGCCCTCCATCCGCCGCAGCAGCTCAAGCAGGAGCTTGTGATCCAAGGGCTTCAGCGGGCCTCCCTTGGTGCGCATCCTTCGGCCGAACAGATCCTGGCCGCTGTGGGTGACCCTTTTCAGGCCTTCACCGCAGGGGTGTTGGTGGGTGCGGTGTTCACGGGACAACCGTTGTTGCTGGGGGGCGGTTGCCAGATGCTGGCTGTTCTGGCTTTGGCGATGCAGGCTTTGCCGGCCCCTCAGCGGGACCACCTGGCGGCACAGGTGCTGATCGGCACCACCGGCTGGCTCGCTGATGAGGGAGCGGATGCTGCAGGTCAGTCCCCTTTCGACGGGCTGGTGGATGCCACCGCGAACCACCTGGCTGCCGCACTGTCCGTTCTGGCCTGTGGGGTGCGTTTTCATGGCAGCACCCATCAACCCTTACGGGACTACGAACGCGGCTATGTGAAAGAGGGGGTGGGGGCGGGCGCTCTTTTGCTGCTCGCCCAGCTGCGTGGATGCTCTTGTGCCGAGCTGGTGCTGGATTGTGAGCATGCCCTGGAGCAGCTGCTCAGTCGCCCCGTAACGTCAAGCCCATGAACCTCTGGAGTGAGCGGTTGGGTCCCTTGAGCCGGCGCCATGTGCTCCAGATGATCGGGGCGACGAGTACCGCGCTGCTGGCGGGCTGTCGTCCGACGACTTCCGCCCCAACCCTGATGGCTCCGGCTGGGGTTTTGCCGAAACCGTGGGCTGATGCCTTGCCCAAGCCCTGGCGCCTAACACTGGCTCCAGCCCAGCAGGATTGGACGCCGGCGGATCAGGCGCGTGCCGATGTTTTGGTGATGGGTGATGGATGGCTCGATTCCCATGCAGCGGACACGCTCCAGCCCATTGCCTCTGAACCGCTCGTCAGCCAGTTGGATGGTCAGGCCAAGGCTCTGCTGGCCAGCCTCGGTGCCCTGCAGGATCGGGTGTTGCCGCTGGCCGTCAGCCCCTGGGTGATGCTGTTGCGGGATGACCCGGCCATGACCCAGCAGGGGTGGACCCTGTTGCTGGATTCCTCCTTGGCAGGGCGTGTGGTGCTTCCCGCCAGCCCACGCCTGGTCATGAGCCTGGCGGACCATTTGGGCGGAGGCCAGGCTTTGCCTGCGTTGCGTCGCCAGGCCCTCACCTATGACGACCGTCAAGCCACCAACTGGCTGCTCAAGGGTGAGGCCAAGGTGGTGGTTCTTCCACTGAGCCGCTGCATCGCTCTGTTGGGGCGGGATCCCCGTCTTCGGGCGATCCTGCCTGCCTCCGGTGCCCCCTTGCACTGGACTGTTCTGCTCAGGCCAGAGGCCAGTCGTGAACCGGTTCCCCAGAGCTGGGTTGAGCAGGGATGGCGGGATCCCCTGCGTCGCCGCTTGGCGCAGCAGGGATGGCGGGCGCCGATTGCATCGTCAGGGGCGATCGTGGATCAGAACGCCCTTTCGGACCGCCTGCGGCCTCTGCTCTTTCCGTCCTCAGACATCTGGTCGCGCTGCTGGTCGCTGCCCCCGCTGTTGCCCGAAGACCGGAGTGGATTGGAAGAGCGCTGGCGTGATTCAGCTCCAGAGCCGCCGTCGCGGTGAAGCCTTCAAGCGTTGGTGGGTGTCCGCCAACAGATCAGGAATGGGCAAGTGATGCGGGCAACGGGGAAGGCACGCCCCACAGCGTTCACAGGCGGAGGCATCGTGCTCTTCCCACCAGTGGCCAGCACGGCCGATGAGGTTGTAGCGCTCCTGCGCAAATTCGTTGAGCCCATGCCCCATGGCCAGATTGCGCAGCCGCAAGAGTTCTGGGATCGGAACTTCGTTCGGACAGGGAATGCAGGCCTGACACTGTTTGCAATGCTCCTGGCCGAGCCGTTCCTGCTGCCGCCTTTCTGCCGTGATCAGAGCCTGTTGCTCGGCCTGACTGAGGGGGCCATCTGCCTGCGCCAGGGTTGCGGCCAGTTGAAGATCACCTGCAGCTGCGGCACCAACCGTCAGGGTGCTGATGCCCTGTGCCAGCAGGAACCGGTAGGCCAGCTCGAGGGGGGCAAAGGGGGTGCAGTCGTCCACCAGTGTGGGGCTGGGTGCCTGCAGGCGACCGCCTTTGTCGGCAGGGGAGATCGCCATCACACCGAGGCCGTGTTCCAGGGCCCAACGGGCCAGGGGCAGGCGCTGGGGATCCAGCCAATGCAGGTGCAGGCTGCAGAAACTGAAGCGTTGGCTGCGCAGCGCCCGATCGATCAGCGGGTTGCTGCCATGACTGCTGAAGCCCACCTGGCTGACGCGGCCGCTGCTGAGGGCCCAGTCCAGAAGCTTGGATCCATCGCCCCCCAGGGCCCAGTCCAGATGCTCCTCCCGGTTGATGCCATGGATGGCGAGGTTGTCGAGCTGTGGACAGCCCAGCCGCTCCAGAATCTGATCAAGGCGGCGTTGTCCCTCCTCGAAACTCAGCCCTGGCAGCAGTTTGCTGGTGATCACCCAGTGGTCTGATCCTGTGCTGCTGTTCTGGCGAAGGGCCTCTCCCAGAAATCGTTCCGCAGGTCCGTAGGCCGGGGCGGTTTCCAGATGATTGATCCCAGCTTCCGCTGCTGCATCCAGCACCTCGGCCATCTGCTCCGCTGAGTTCAGGGCGCGCATCGTGCCGAGGGTGAACAGGCTGACGGGGCGGCCGCTGCCGAAGGCGCGGGTGTTCACTCCTCCGAGGGCGCCTCGCTGTCTTGGTTGCGCAAATGGCGCACCAAGGCCGCAGGGCTGAGGTCGTCGACGAAACGGCTGAAGGCACTTTGATCTTCAGCATCCGCCTCCGCATCCACTGGAATCGAGGCTTCCGCCACCACCTCTTCCAGCATCCAGATGCAGCTGCCCGTGCGGATCGCCAGGGCAATGGCGTCGCTGGGTCGGGCATCCACTTCGATCAGTTCCAGCACTTCGTTTTCAGCCAACTCGGCTTCGTCCAGATCGGGTCGCAGCTTCAACACCGCATGAAAGGTGCTGTCCTCAATCGCGTGGACGATGACGCGCTCCAGTTCGAGCCCCCCAGCCACCAACAGTGCTGCCATCAGGTCATGACTGAGGGGGCGTGGTGGTGCTCCCCCCTGCAGTCCGGCCATGATGTTGTGGGCTTGCGCCTGATCGATCCAGATCGGCACCTGACGTCGACCGCTCGGATCCCGCAGCAGCACCATGGGTGTGCGGCTGGCGGCATCGAGGGCAATTCCGGCGACGCTCATTTCGACCATGTCGGCGGCGCAGCTCTATCCGATTATGGCCAGAGAGCCGCTGCGAGCGATGTTCACGGGGCTGGTGCAGTCAGTGGGAAGAATCGAGCGCCGTGCCGGGGCGGTGGTGGTTTGGGGTTGTGCTCCCTTTGCCCCCCTAGCCCTCGGCGACAGTGTGGCTGTGGATGGCGTCTGCCTCACGGCGGCAGAGCTGATGGCGGATGGTTTCCGCGCCGATGTGAGTGAGGAGACCCTGCGCCGCACCACGTTGGGACGCAAGGCGGACCGTGGGGGAGCGGTGAACCTCGAGCCAGCGCTTCGCTTGAGCGACCGCCTTGGTGGTCATCTGGTGAGTGGTCATGTGGATGCCACCGGTGAAGTCACCCACCTGGAGAGCCTCCCTCACTCCTGGGCCGTGTCGATCCGCTGGTCGGATCCCCGATTCGGCCGTTACGTCTGTGAGAAGGCCAGCATCGCGGTGGATGGAATCAGCCTCACGGTGGCCGAATGTTCGGCCGATGGAACGACGTTCAGCCTCGCCGTCATCCCCCACACCTGGGAGGAGACGACCCTGAAACACCTGGCGGTCGGGGACACCGTGAACCTGGAGGCCGATCAACTGGCCCGCTATGCCGAGCGGCTGTTGCATGCCACCGCTGCCGGAAACGCCGATGGCCAAAATAAGAATGAGACTCTGTCAGCCAGCTGGCTGGCGGCTCATGGCTGGTCTTGATCCATCTGTTGAAGAACGATCATTCCGGAGTCCCGCTGAAGCTCGATCTTGAACTCCTGGCCCGGTTCCAGGCCGAGCCGACGGGTGTAGGCGTGGCCGATCAGCAGGTTGCCGTTGCCATGCACACGGGTGCGGAATTCGGCCTGGCGACCCCGGCTGCCGCCCGAAGAACTGCTGCTGCTTTTCGGCAGTTGCCATCCTTGGGCCGCCGCTTTGGCCTCCACCAGGGCCCGATAAAAACTCTTTTTGAGCAGACGACCACTCGGGCCCACATAGCCGCAGCCGCGGGCGATGTCATCTTCCGGCCGATTGCTGAGCGATCTGGCCTTGTCCAGCAGTTCCTTGCCGACCAGCATTTCAGGAGTTGATTCAACTGAATTCTGGCCACGCTCGCCAATCAAGGCAAGGGATCAGAGCAGATAAAGGATCACGAAAAGAATCACCCAGATCCCATCAACAAAGTGCCAGTACAACTCAGCTGCTTCCAGTGGGAAGTGGTCGGCTGCAGTCACACGGCCCTGTGGCTGCCTCGCCTGCCACCAGACGATCAGGATCATCAGGGCACCGAGGGTCACGTGGAGACCATGAAATCCCGTGGCGGCAAAGAAGGTGCTGGCATAAAGGTTGTCGGTGAGGCCGAAGGGGAGTGTGAAGTACTCCACCATTTGGCTCACCAGAAAGGCCAGGCCGAGCCCTGCGGTGATCAGCAGCCAGCGTCGACAGCGGCCGTGGTCGTCCTGTCGGATCGCCTGGCCGGCCCGGTGGAAGGTGGCACTGCTCACTAGGAGCAAAATGGTGTTGAGGATGGGCAGGGGCAGCTCCAGTTCATAGATGGCTCCATCCGGGAGGGGGTTCACCGCTTTAAAGGTGAGGTAAGCCGCAAAGAAGCCAGCGAAGGTCATGGCGTCCGCCACCAGAAACGTGGCCAGGCCGAACATGCGGTGATCGGGATGCTCGGCATGCTCCCCGTGGCTGTGGTCCTGATCCTTCGTGGGAACTGTGGTGGTCATTTGCCGCTGCTCCAGAGATCACGACCGCTGGCAGCGGTCAGGTCCAGCTCGTCCGGCGGGACGCCGTAGCCGTAGGGCTCTTCCACCAGAGGGGCCTCACCAATCCAGTTCTCGACTGGTGGCGGAGAACTGGTCAGCCATTCGGGCGTCAGTGCTTTCCAGGGGTTGTCGCCTGCGACTGGGCCACTGAGGGCGCTGTGGATCACATTCCACAGGAACGGCAGGGTGCTGATGGCCATCAGCAGGGCTCCAACGGAGCTGATCTGATTGATCAGGGTGAATTGGGGGTCGTATTCAGCAACGCGTCGCGGCATCCCATTGAGGCCCAGCCAGTGCTGAGGGCCGAAGCACATGTTGAAGCCGATGAAGGTGAGGGCACAGTGCAGGCGGCCGAGATCTTCGTTGAGCATCCGGCCGGTGAACTTGGGATACCAGTGGTAGATCGAGGCGAAGATTACGAACACCGATCCACCGAAGACGATGTAGTGGAAGTGGGCGACGACGAAGTAGGTGTCGTGCACATGAATGTCGAATGGCACCTGCGCCAAGGCGACCCCTGTGATGCCTCCGAGCACGAAGTTCACAATGAAGCCGCAGGAAAACAGCATGGCGCTGTTGAGGCTGATGCGTCCGCCCCAGAGTGTTGCCAACCAGTTGAAGAATTTGATTCCGGTGGGAACGGCGATGAATGCAGTTGCAATGGTGAAGAACAGGCGCATCCAGGGAGGTGTCCCGCTGGTGAACATGTGGTGCGCCCACACAATCAGGCCCAACACAACGATGGCCATAATCGAATACACCATCGTCACGTAGCCGAACAGCGGCTTGCGGGCATGAACCGGCAGGATTTCGCTCACCAAGCCGAAGGCCGGCAAGACCATGATGTAAACGGCTGGGTGGGAATAGAACCAGAACAGATGCTGGTAAACCACCACATTTCCCCCAAGGGTGGGGTTGAAGAAGCCTGTATGGGCAACGATATCGAAACTCAGTAACACCAACGTTCCCGCCAGAACAGGTGTTGAGAGAACCACAAGAATGCTGGTGCCCAGCATCGCCCAGCAATACATGGGGAGTTGCATCAATTTCAAACCGGGGCGACGCAGTTTGAGAATGGTGGCGATGAAGTTGATGCCTCCGAAGATCGAACTTCCGCCCAGGAGCAGTACGCTCAGGATCCAGATGATCTGGCCGGTTGCTGGTGTGGTGATGCTGAGAGGTGGATAGGCCGTCCAGCCCGATTGCGCAGCTCCTGTGAGGAAATAGCTGGTGATCAGCATCAAACCTGCTGGTGGAATCAGCCAGAACGCCACGGCATTGAGGCGTGGGAAGGCCATGTCGCGAGCACCCACATAAAAAGGGATCAAATAATTCCCAAAAGCACCATTCACCACGGGAACGATCCAGAGAAAGATCATCACCGTGCCGTGGAGGGTCAGCACCTGGTTGTAGACATCCCGTGCCATGAAGTCGGACACGGGACTGGTGAGTTCCGTGCGAATGGCACCGGCTAGGGCGCCGCCAATCAGATAAAAAACAAAGCCGCAGACGAGGTACTGCAGCCCGATCACCTTGTGATCAACGCTGAAGCTGAAATACCGCAACCAGCCACTGGGTTGAAGCCGTGGAGGGCTGGATGTCTCCGGGGGCAAGCTGATGGTCATGTCAGGCGTTCGCGATGGTGAGCGTTTCGTCTTCAGGTGCGGCTTTGGCGTTGTCCCTGTACCAGCTGTCCCAGTCCTCCGGGCTTTCCACCACAACGGTGGAGCGCATTCCACCGTGGTAGGGCCCACAGAGTTCGGCACACACAATTGGATAACGGCCGGTGCGTGTGGGAGTGAAGCTCAGTTGGGTTGGCTGGCCTGGGATGACGTCCTGCTTCAAGCGAAATTCAGGAACCCAGAAGGCGTGAATCACATCTTTTGCTTCCATCCGTAGGGTGATCGGCCGGTCGGCTGGAACATGAAGCTCACCTGATGTGATGTCTCCCTCTGGGTAATGAAAGAGGAAGGCGAATTGCATGGCTGTCACTTCAACGGGCAAAACATTTGTTGCTGCCGCTGATTCAATCGAGCCTGAACTGATGCCTCCCCAGATTTGTTCTTCATGGGCTTCTCCCATGTGGTCGTGGGCCAGAGGCACCATGCCACCCATGCGGTCGTAAATGTCGTAGCTGTACAAGCCAACAAACAGCACCACAACAGCAGGAACAGCTGTCCAGAAAATTTCAAGGGGCAGATTTCCCTCGATGGCCACGCCGTCGCCAAGCTGGCCGTTGCGTCGCCGAAAGCGAATCAAGCTGAAGACGAGAAGACCAACGATCCCGATAAACAGAATGCTGCCAATCGTGAATAGAACCTTAAAAAGTTCGTCGTAAATCGGCGCGTTGGCGCTCGCATCGATGGGGAGGAGGTTGATGTTCTGGCCGATCCAAAGACCGCCCAGAGCAAGGACCATCCCGATCACCAGCGTGAGAATGGCGGATGGGATCTGCACCTGATCAATCCCAGGTTTTCAACAGCGTATGGGCCTGGCTGCGGTTCTCCATGAAGTGATTGTTAAGGCCTTATTTCTGTCAGGAAAAGGGGATGATTTTTCCTCATTTGTGTTGCAGACATCCACACAGCGTGACGTCATCTTCTGCATCGCTACGGTCCAAGCAATCCCTTTTGGGTGCATCGGATGGAGCTTGTTCGATGATGCTTTCTTCAATGTCGACATTGCGTCGACGTCTTGGGTTGTTATCGGCTCACCTTGTGGTTGCCGTGATCGCTTTGGTGGTGATCGGTGGGGCAACCCGGGTGATGGAGGCCGGCTTGGCCTGCCCGGACTGGCCCCTGTGCTTCGGCTCGTTGTTGCCGGGTCGCCAGATGAATGTTCAGGTGTTCCTTGAATGGTTTCACCGCCTCGATGCATTCGTCATCGGCATTGCCCTGGTGGTGATGGCCGTGGCGACGACGCTTCAGCGGCGTCAGCTGCCGCGATGGCTGCCCTGGCTGGCCGTCGGTCTGATGGTTCTGGTGGCGATGCAGGGAGGTTTGGGTGCGCTGACGGTGACCCGGCTGCTGCCTTCTGGTGTGGTGACAGCCCACCTGGCACTCGCTCTCACCCTTGTGGCGCTTCTGAGTGGGCTGACCCAACGCTTGCTTCATCCCACTGCCGTCGTCGCGCCGCTCTGGTGGCGCATCGGGGCATCGCTTGGCCTGATGTCGGTGTTCGTGCAGTGCCTGCTCGGAGGTCGCATGGCCACCGCCTGGGCAGGGCAGCGTTGCCTTGCTGGAGGAGAGGCCTGCCAGCTGGTTCTCTCCCATCGCCTGACGGCGATGCCGGTGGTCGTTGTTGTGCTCGGCTTCGCCGGTGCAGCAGTCCTGGCGGGTGGTTGGGCGCGCCAGCAGTGGCCCTGGCTGGGTGGGGCCGTGCTCCTGGTGCTGATTCAGGTGGCCCTTGGCGTTTTCACCCTTCGTCTTGGCTTGTCGCAGCCGGCAGTGACCGTTGCCCATCAGCTCGTGGCGGCCCTGTTGATCGCTCTGTTGGCGGCGCTTCTGGTCCGCTCGCCGGACCGCCCCTCACCGTCCCGTTCCGTCGTCCTCGACGACACCTCGTTGGAGGCCTGTCATGGCTGAAATCACTGCAACCGTTCGTCCGACCCGTGAGGAGGTGGTGCCCTCCCGCAAGCGGGTGAAACTTCCGGCCTGGCTGGAAGTTGCCAAACCCCGCCTCATCCCTCTGCTGCTGGCCACCACCCTCGGTGGAATGGCTCTCAGTGAAGGCTGGCCTCTCTCATCGCCTCGGCTCGTCTGCACCCTGGGGGGAGGCGCGCTTGCCTCCGCTGCTGCAGGGGTTCTGAACTGCTTGTGGGAGCAGGATCTCGATGGCCGGATGGCCCGCACCAGCGGTCGCGCACTCCCCTCCGGTCGGCTGTCGCCCAGCAGTGCATTCATCGGCGCCATCGCCTGCACCCTGGCGGCGGCGATGCTTCTGGTGAGCGGTGTGAACTGTCTCGCTGCTGGGTTGTCCCTGCTCGGCCTCTGCAGTTACGTGCTGCTCTACACAGCCTTGCTCAAGCCGCGCACGTCCCAGAACATCGTCATCGGTGGGGTCGCCGGGGCCATCCCCCCCCTTGTTGGGGCGGCTGCCGCCACGGGCCATGTTGGCCTCGGGGGCTGGTGGCTGTTCGCTCTGGTGATGGTTTGGACGCCAGCCCATTTCTGGGCTTTGGCCCTGTTGTTGCGTGAGGACTATCGCGCTGTCGGGATCCCCATGCTGCCCGTGGTGAAGGGTCCTGTGGTGACGGCACGGGCGATCAAGACCTACGGCTGGATCACCGTTTTTCTCAGTGGTTTGGGCGTGTTTGCCTTGCCTTCAGGTGGCGCCTTCTATGGCGTGATGCTGCTTCCTTACAACGCTCGGTTGCTGCAGCTCGTCGATCGGCTTTCGCTGGATCCCGACAGCCTTGTGAATGCCAAGGCTCTGTTCCGTTGGTCGATCCTTTACCTCTTTGGTGTCTGCCTGCTGCTGATTCTCAGCCGGACGGATCTGGCCTCAGGCTTTACCCACCAGGTGATTCAGCTTCTCTCCCTGCCAACGGGGGTGCATTGAGCACTCTCTAGATTCCCTGAATTGGCCGAGCAAGTCCCTGACGGTGCCTGATGGCGTTGATTGAACTGCGCAAGATCTCCAAGGCCTACGGCGCGGTACCGGCCCTCTGTGAGCTTGATCTCACCGTTCCGGAAGGGTGCCTTTACGGGCTTCTCGGACCGAATGGTGCCGGCAAAACAACGGCCATGCGCATCCTGGCAACCCTGCTCGCCCCCGACAGCGGTTCAGTTGTCGTTGGTGGTGTTGACGGTCTGGCCCAGCCACGAGACGTGCGCCAGCTCATGGGCTATGTGGCCCAGGAGGTGGCCATCGACAAGATCCTGAGTGGCCGGGAACTGCTGCAATTGCAAGGTGATCTTTATCACTTGGCGCGGAATGATCGCGAAAGCCGCATCGCTGATCTGATTGATCGCCTCGCCATGGGCGACTGGATTGACCGCCGCTGCGGCACCTACTCCGGTGGCATGAGGCGGCGTCTGGATCTAGCCGCCGGACTGCTGCACCGCCCCCGGTTGCTCGTGCTCGATGAACCCACGGTGGGGCTGGATATCGAGAGCCGCAGTGCCATCTGGCAGCTGCTGCGTCAGCTGGTTGACGAGGGCACCACTGTTCTGCTGAGCAGTCACTACCTCGAAGAGGTGGAGGCTCTGGCGGATCGGATGGCGATCATTGATGCCGGTCGTGTGATTGCCGAAGGCAGCCCCGATCAGCTCAAACAACGGCTTGGGGGTGATCGCGTGACTCTGCGAATCCGAGAGTTCAGCAATGCCGATGAGGCGACCCAGGTGCGTGCCCTTCTCGAACCCTTGGATGGGGTGCGTCAGGTGGTGGTGAACCGCTCCCAGGGGTTTTCCCTCAACCTGGTGATTGAGGGTGGGGCCGTGATCGATCAGCTGCGTCAGACCCTCGAGGCTGCAGGTTTGCCTGTGTTTGCCCTGGCCCAGAGTCGTCCCAGCCTGGATGATGTCTACCTTCAAGCCACAGGACGCACCCTGATGGACGCTGAACTGGCCATCGCAGGCCAGCGCGACGTCAAACAGGAAAAGCGTCAATCCATGCGTTGAGTGCCAACGATGACTTCCCCAACAGCGTCTGTTGCCCTTCAGCAGCAGCAATCCGGAGCTTTCGCCGAGCTCAGCCAGGAGACGTTGGCCCTCACCCGGCGCTTGTTTCTTCAGTTGATGCGTCGCCCCTCAACCTTGATCGCCGGGGTTCTGCAACCCCTGATCTGGTTGATTCTCTTTGGTGCACTGTTCGCCAATGCCCCTGAGGGTCTGTTGCCAGGGGGCATGAGCTACGGACGTTTTCTTGGTGCCGGAGTGATTGTCTTCACGGCCTTCAGCGGTGCTTTGAATGCAGGCCTGCCGGTGATGTTTGACCGCGAATTCGGTTTCCTCAATCGGCTGCTGGTGGCACCGCTGCGAAGCCGCAGTTCCATCGTGCTGGCGTCGGTGATCTACATCACGGCGCTGAGCCTGTTGCAGAGTCTGGCGATCATGGGCACGGCAGCAGTGCTCGGTTACGGATGGCCCGGTATCAGCGGCCTGGCCTTGGTGCTGGTGACGTTGCTGCTGCTGGTTTTTGCTGTGACGGCCCTCAGCCTCGGACTGGCCTTCGCCCTACCAGGGCACATCGAGTTGATCGCTGTGATTTTCGTGGCCAACTTGCCGTTGCTGTTTGCCAGCACGGCCTTGGCCCCGTTGTCATTCATGCCGACCTGGCTGGGCTGGCTTGCGGCCTTGAATCCCCTTACCTTCGCGATAGAACCCATTCGAGCCGCTTACCAGGGTCCATTGGATCTTTCGGCCGTTCTGCTGGAGGCCCCCTATGGGGATGTCACCGGCACCAGTTGCCTGCTGATCCTTCTGCTCCTCACCATCGGGCTGTTTCTTGCGATTCGGCCTCTGCTCAACCGCAAACTTTCCTGAATCCGTGCTTTCTTCTCCGTTCCAGCAGCCGTCACCCCGACAGAACGCTCTGGCCCTTCAAATCCAGGAGGCCAGAACCTCAGGTGATGAGGCCTTGCTGGCGGGTCTGATCAGTCAGTGGGTTCACCGTTATGGCTTTGACGGAGCAGCTGATCTTGATCTGAGTTTGCCGGAGCCTTCAGCTTCGAAGCATGGGTTCAGTTCTGCGCCGATGATGCCTGTCATGGAGGAAGAGATTGCTCCTGAAGACGACGTTTTGGTTGAAAACGAGGTGGTTGTTCAGGACGAGGTTGATGCTGAGGACGAGATGGTCGTTGAAGAAGAGGTCCAGATTGCGGCTGAAGACGACCTGTTGATTGAGAGCGAGGTGATGGAGAACGGGGTGGTCGCTGAAGAAGAAACGATCGTCGAACAGGACGAGATCGCAGCTGAAGAAACGCCGCTTCAACGCAGCTTCCCGGCTGTTCCTGTGCCGGCCCCACCGATCAGCACGCCCCGTTCGCTGCGGCGTTGGCTCCCCCGCCGCGAGGATGACGCTTTCCCCAAGGCGTCCTGAACACCATGATTCCCAACCCTGAATCCCTGGATCAGGGGCTGATCGTTTCGGTGCAGGCCCCCCAGGGTTCGCCGATGCGCGATCCCGATGTGATCGCTGCCATGGCGGATGCCTCCCTGCGCAATGGGGCTGTGGGTGTGCGCTTGGAAAGCCCTGAACACATCGGTGCTGTGCGTCGGCGTTGTCCGGATGCCTTGATCATCGGCCTCTGGAAATGCACGTTCCCGGACAGCTCGGTGTACATCACCCCGGGCTGGAAAGAAATTCAGGCTGTCTGGTCGGCGGGGGCCGACGTGATCGCGATCGATGCCACATCCCGTCCGCGGCCTGCAGGGCAGGACCTGGCCGCGTTGATTCAGCGCAGCCGTGATGAGCTGAGGGCCCCGCTGATGGCTGATGTGGATTCGCTCGAGAATGGTGTGCGGGCAGCAGAACTGGGCTGTGACTGGGTTGGGACCACGCTCTACGGCTACACGGAAGACACGGCACAGCAGCACCCCCCTGCGTTTGATCTGCTTCCCCAACTTCGTGCTGAACTTCCCAGCTCGGTTCGTTTGATCTGTGAGGGGGGAATCGCCTCTCCAGCGGATGCACGGTTGGCACTACAGCGCGGAGCCGACACCGTTGTGGTGGGGACGGCGATCACCGGAGTGGATCTCCAAGTGACCGCCTATCGCCAGGGAATGATCAGCTGATCACATCATCCCGGGCATGCCCATGCCGCCCATTCCGGGCATGCCCATGCCACCCATTCCGCCCATGCCACCCATGGGGTCTCCGTCTCCGGCGGGAGCCGGTGCAGGAGGTTCCGGCTTGTCGGCAATCACAACTTCGGTGGTGATCAAGAGAGAAGCGATCGAAATTGAATCCTGCACGGCCAAGCGCACCACCTTGGCGGCATCAACGATGCCAGCAGCCATGAGGTCTTCGTAGGCACCACTGAGGGCATTGAATCCCTGGCCGCTGCTGCGCATGCCCGCGATCACAACGTCACCGTTCTGACCGGCATTGGTGGCGATCTGATGAATCGGTGCCGTCAGTGCCCGCTGCACGATCTCCACGCCGGTGCGCTGGTCGCCGTTCAGGGATGAAGCAAGGGCGTCCAGGCTGTCGGCGAGTTGCAGCAAGGTGCTGCCGCCTCCCGCAACGATGCCCTCCTCGACGGCGGCACGGGTGGCATTCAGGGCATCCTCGATCCGCAGTTTGCGGTTCTTCAGTTCCGTTTCCGTCGGTGCACCGACCTTGATCACAGCCACGCCGCCGGCCAGCTTGGCGATCCGCTCCTGGAGCTTTTCGCGGTCGTATTCAGATTCGGTGGCCTCCAGTTCACGTCGGATTGCGCCGACGCGCTCGCTCACCGCCTGGCGATGGTCGTCGGTGGCGACGATCGTGGTGCTCTCCTTGCTGATGGTGACGCGGCGCGCTTTGCCGAGATCCTCGAGGGTCACTTTGTCGAGGGTCATCGCCTTGTCTTCGCTGATCAGCGTTCCGCCCGTGAGGATGGCGATGTCGGCCAGGGCTGCCTTGCGACGTTCGCCAAAGGAGGGTGCGCGAACAGCGGCCACCTGCAGAACCCCACGGCTCTTGTTCATCACCAGGGTGGCCAGGGCCTCACCTTCCACTTCTTCAGAAAGGATGAGCAGGGGAGAACCACTCTTCTGAACGGTTTCCAGCACGGGGACCAGATCGGTGATCGTGCTGATCTTGCGGTCCGTCAGCAGGATCAGAGGATTTTCGAATTCACAGACCTGACGGTCAGCATCCGTGACGAAGTAGGGGGAGCTGTAGCCCCGGTCGAAGGCCATGCCCTCGGTGATTTCCAGTTCCGTTGCCAGAGACTTCGATTCCTCAACCGTGATCACCCCATCGGTGCTCACCTTGTCCATCGCCTCCGCAATCATCCGACCGACTTCTTCATCACCCCCGGAGCTCACGGTGGCCACCTGACGAATGGCATCGCCGGCGACGGCCTGGCTCCGCTCGCTCAGGCCTGCCACGATCTGTGCAGCGGCCTTCTCCATGCCTCGGCGGAGTTCCACAGGACTCGCTCCAGCAGCGGTGTTGCGCAGACCTTCCCGCACCATGGCCTGAGCCAACACGGTTGCCGTCGTGGTGCCGTCTCCGGCCTTGTCCTTGGTCTTCGAGGACACCTGCTGCATCAGCTTGGCGCCAAGGTTTTCGAACGGGTCGTCCAGTTCGATTTCGCGGGCGATTGAGTCGCCGTCATTGACGATGTCGGGTGCGCCGAATTTCTTTTCGAGCACAACGTTGCGACCGCGGGGGCCGATCGTGACGCGCACCGCATCGGCGAGTGCATCTACACCCCGCTCGAGGGCGCTGCGGGATTCGTCAGAGAAGGAAAGGAGTTTGGCCATAGTCGCGGGCACGCCGTTGGTCACTGTCCCACAGCGATGTGGTGCTCGTGGAGAGGCGATGTGGTGGGGAAAGCCGAATGGTTGGAGGCTGCCTGGATGCCGCCCCCAAATGAACTGATTAGGGTCCGGTCATGGGTGAATCCGGAGCACTGTTCTTTGTTCTGATGGCAGGCCTGGCCGGTTCGATGGCCTTGGTTTACGTGCCCCTGCGCGTCTTTCTCACCGCCACTGCCCGCAGCCGTCGGTTACGCCTGCTCCAGCGCATCCGCCGCCTGCGGGATGAATTGGCGCAACCCCTTGATTCCTGATCCTGGGGCTCAGGCCATCACCATGCCGCCATCCACCTGCAGCACCTGGCCTGTGATGTAGGCCGCTGCAGGGTCGGCCGCAAGGAAGCGCACAGCGCCGGCCACCTGCTCCTGGGTGCCAAAGGTCCCCAGAGGGATGTCTTTGAGGATGGCCTCCGCATCGAGGTCCTTGGTCATGTCCGTGGCGATGAAACCCGGAGCCACGGCGTTCACGGTGATGCCACGGCTGGCAAGCTCTTTGGCGGTGCTGCGAGTGAGACCGATGACGCCGGCTTTGGCGGCGGCGTAGTTGGCTTGTCCCGCATTGCCCATCAGCCCCACGACGGAGGTGATGTTGATGATCCGACCGCTCTTCTGCTTCAGCATCGGGCGTGCCACCGCTCGCGTGCAGAGGAACACACCACTGAGGTTGAGGTCGATCACCGATTGCCAATCGTCGGTTTTCATCCGCATCAGCAGGCCGTCACGGGTGATGCCGGCGTTGTTGACCAGAACATCAAGACGTCCGCTGCGCTCAAGCACCGTCTTGATCAGGCCATCCACCTCGGTTTCGACCGAAACGTTGGCTTGCAGGGCGTAGGCCTTGCCCCCTGCCGTGGTGATGGCAGCAACCACTTCATCTGCTGCCGCGGCGGAACTGGAGTAGTTCACAACCACTTCTGCACCCGCTTCACCCAGGGCGAGAGCGATGGCACGGCCGATGCCACGCCCTCCTCCCGTCACCAGGGCGGTCTGTCCGGCAAGAGAAGCGCTGGGAGACATGAGGGCACCGTTGATCGCAGGATCGTACGGAGCCATCGACATCCCGCTCAACCCGGCATGCTCTCAATCGTGTCGACGGCCTCCCCAAGCAACCTCTGAAAGGTGGAGAGTTGGGTCTTGCTTCCCAGCACGATCAGGAGCTGCCCCGCTGCCATCTGGGTGGCGCCGCCTGGATTGGCGATCAGCCTTCCGTTGTCCCTGATCGCCAGCACCATGGCTCCACTGCGACGGCCCAGCTCAAGTTCAGACAGGCTTTTTCCTTCGATCTCCTTGAGAAGCAGGGGGTTCTGACTCAGCTGGAATTCCTCGATTTCATAGTCGGAGCCCGCCAGCAAATCCATGAAGTTGAGGGCCAGTGGTCGCAGCGCCGAAGCCGCCATCACCCGTCCACCGGCTACATAGGGACTGACCACCACAGTGGCGCCCGCCAGCCTCAGCTTTGAGGCGGCTTCATCGCTGTTGGCGCGGGCAATCAAGCGGCAATCCGGTCGCAAATCCTTGGCGCTGAGGATCACGTACAGATTGGAGGCATCGCTGGGTAGGGCGGCCACGAGGCTGCAGCAGCGACCCAGACCTGCGTCCAGCAGGGTTTCATCGAGGGTTGCATCGGCCTGAAGCACCCAGAAGCCATTCTCGTCTGCCACGGCCTTTCGTTCTGGATCGGTTTCGATCACCACGAGGGGCACCGCGTCCCGTTGCAGTTGGGCTGCAATCTCCTGTCCGATCCGGCCGTAGCCGCAAAGAATCACGTGGTCGTGAAGGCCTTCCAGCATGCGGAGAAAGCGGAACTCCCGCAGTCTGCGGAAATATCCCGACTCCTTCAGCCCGAGAACGCGTTGGATGGCCAGTTGCACAACCACCAAGCCACCCACCACGATCAAGACGGTGACCAGGCGGCCTGGTGGTGAAAGCGGGGCGACTTCTCCAAAACCGATGGTGCTGATGGTGATCAGCACCATCCAGAGGCAATCGCCCCAGTCCCATCCCTCCGTGATCCGATAACCGAGGGCACCCGCGAAGATCACAGCACTGAGGGCACTGATGGGCCCCCGCCATGGGGCCGTGATCAGCTTCAGCTGTCCCCTGGCTAGGCGCCGCCTCATCGGACGTCTCCTCAGAAACCGAGGGCCGTCAGCACATCACTGCTCTGCAGCGTGGCGAGCTCCTCCGAGCGGCCGAGGCAGCGGATCTCCTGGCGCTCTGGAAGGTCTTCGGCCTCGGCTCCGAGGGCAACCAGGGGGGTGCCGCAATAGGTCGCCAGGCGCTGGGACACCGGGCAGCTGCTGAGCACGACATCGGCATTGGCCACCAAGGCCGCCCGCTTGGTCAGGCTGAGCCACGTTGGCAGCACCATGCTGCGCAGCGCTGGTAGGCGGCTTTTGATCGTCTCAGGCAGCTTGTGCCACTCCGCGGCAGGCCAGTCATCCCCCTGGCCGGATGGAGACAGCAGCAGCAGGGGGCCGTCACCGCTAGGCAGTGCTTCACGGGCTTCCTCAAGAGCCTCTGCCGCCAGGGGCAGGCGGAACTGATCGGCCTCGAGTTCAAGCCCCATGGCCTGGAGAAAAGGGTTGAGACGCTGGGGCCTCCAGCCGGGGCCAAAGCTGACCTGGTCGGTGCAGGCAAATCCCTCAACGGCCAAGCGTTTGGGGATGTGGCTCATCGACAGCATCAGGTTCACCTGTTGCCCTTCAGCGAAGTTGATGCAGATCTGAAAGTCGGGTTCGCGCACGCAGCCCAGCAGGTTGGCCCAATCCGCAAGCGTGGGGTTGGCCTCGAAGCTGAATGGCACCAGCTTCTCCAGGCACGGCAGAAGCTTCCATGGGGCTGCCTGCTGGGGGTCACAGGCCACCTGCAGGCTGGCGTTGAGTTTCTGACAGATATCGGCCAGAGCCGGTAGGCGGTCCAGCTGCTCTTCGAGCGAACCCGGGCTCAGGGCAAGAACTCGCATGCAGCGCCGCCTTCCATGGTGCGAGCTGATTGTATGGAGGTCGTTTACGCCTGTCCGGGGCAGGAGTCGCTTGTGCATCTGTTGATTGCTGCGGCGGGAAGCGGTCGGCGCATGGGTGCGGATCGCAACAAACTGCTGCTGCCGTTGGCCGGACGCCCCGTCATTGCCTGGACCATTGAGGCGGCCCTGCGCTCTGAGCGGATTGAATGGATCGGGATCGTCGGCCAGGAGGTTGATCGAGAGGCCATCCTCGCGGTGCTGGATGAGCCCAGCAAGCCGGTGCACTGGATCCAGGGCGGTAGCACGCGGCAGGAGTCGGTTCTGTGTGGTCTGGCCGGGTTGCCGGAGCAGGCTCGCCACGTCTTGATTCATGACGGCGCCCGTTGTCTGGCTGAACCGGAATTGTTTGATCGCTGTGCAGCTGTGGTGGAGGACGGCACGGCGCTGATTGCTGCAACGCCGGTTAGCGACACGATCAAGCGTGTGGGATCCGACGGTGTGATTCGCGATACGCCGGATCGATCGGAGCTCTGGGCGGCGCAGACGCCGCAGGGCTTTGCTGTTGATCAGCTGCGTCGCGGCCACGCTGAGGCGGTTGCCCAGGGCTGGACGGTCACCGACGATGCGTCGTTGTATGAGCGTCTGGGTTGGCCTGTGCAGGTCTTGGATGCCGGCCCGGCCAACATCAAGGTCACCACACCGTTTGACCTCACCGTTGCGGAAGCGGTTCTCGCCCTCAGGTCAGCAGGCTGAGCCGGCCGCTCTGCCCGTCGAGGCGTGCCATCGCCCCCATGGGTAGGGCTGCGTTGCCGGATCGGTGACCAACGGGCAGGTCCATCACTCTGGGAATGCCGAGATCGGCCGTGCGCTCCTCAAGAACCTGCTCAAGGTTGAAGCTTTCGGAGGCGTCTCTGGTTTCGTCGGCGCATCCCTCGAAATTGCCAAACGCCAGACCCGCCAACCCCTGCAAACTGCCATTCAGCCTCCATTGCGTGAGCATCCGATCAATGCGGTAGGGGGCTTCGCCCACGTCCTCCAGCACCAGAACGGCTCCTTTGAGGGGGGGCACGAAAGGGCTGCCCAACAGGTGGGTGGCCACGGTCAGATTGGCCACGAGCAGGGGACCGCTTCCCACCCCGCCGCCGCCACCCCGACCTTGCAGGTCAGGAATGGTGTTGCCGAAGAGCAGGTTGCGCAAGCGGTCACGGCTCCATTGCGGCTCCTCCGCAAGCGTTGTGAGCAAGGGGCCATGGATGCCCCCTGCAAACCCTGCTGCCTGGCGGGCCCAGAGCAGAGCTGTGACGTCGGAAAAGCCCAGCAGCCAGCCGCTCTGCCAGCGGATGGGCTGCTCCAGCAGCCGAGCAGCCCCCCATCCACCGCGGGCACAGGCCAGCAGGGCTGCGGGTTCGGCTGGATGCAGATCGGCATGGCGCGTGTCATCGCCCCCAGCGAAGTAGCCCCAACGTCGGCTGGCCAAGGTCTGGGGTTGAACATCGAGGCCCCAGCTCTGCAGAACCGCAATGCCCTCCTGCAGCTTGATGTCGTCCTGCAGGGCTGAGCTGGCGGCCACACAGGCCACACGGTCTCCAGTTTTGAGCGGTGGAGCCGGGGTGATCCGCATCAGGCTCCCCATCCCCTGGCCAGAACCAGGCCGAGCCAGAGCAGCGTTCCCGCCTGCACCTGTTGGGCAAAGTGCTTCCCGTAGGTGCTCATGGGGGCATCCTGTCGGTTTAACGGGTTGCAGCTGAGCTGCATGAAGACGGTGGCAAGCAACCAGAGAGGCCAGAAGGGAGCCGGGATCTGAGCCGACCAGGCCGCCATGGCAAGGGTGATGGCTGTCACGAGGTAGCAGCCCCGCACCACAGGCACCACACGGGATCCGAGGCTCAGGGCGCTGCTGCGCAGGCCGAGGCTTGCATCGTCACGTCGGTCGGCCATGGCATAGACCGTGTCGAAGCCGAAGGTCCACACCACGGTTGCCAGCCAACTGCACACCAGGACAGGACTCCAGCTCAAGGAGGCCGTTGCAGCGGCCCATGGGATCAGCACTGCGAAGCCCCAGCACAGCGCCAAGATCACCTGGGGGAAGGCGAACCACCGCTTTGCTGATGGATAGCCGAGGATCGGCAGCACGGCCGTGCAGGCCAAGGCGAGACAGAGCCTGAGGCTGTCGGCTGGAAGACTCAGCACGACAGCCAGGCTGAGGCCCAACAGGGTCAGCAGCAGAGCGAAGGCTGGGCCTCGCTGCAGAGCACCCCGGGCCAGAGGCCGACGTTTTGTGCGTTCCACCTTGCCGTCGAAGCGCTGGTCCCAGAGGTCATTGGCGATGCAACCCGCTCCGCTCACCGCCAGCCCCCCCAGCAGGATCTGCAGGATCAGCACAAGACTGGGGGGAGCGGTTGGATTCAGCCAGAGGGCCCAGCCTGCTGGGATCAGCAGGATCAGCCGGCCGGTGGGTTTGTTCCAGCGGAGCAGTTCGATCCAGGGCTGAAGACGGGCAGAGCTGCTGATCACAATCAACGGGATTTGAAGAACCCTAGTCAGGGTCTGATGGCCCCGGCCATCAGTGGCAGAGTGGATTTCATTGCCGCTCTGACGTTGATGCTGGATGCCAAGGCCCCAGCCCAGCCAACGGAACAGAACAACGGCGCGTCTCAGACAGTGAACGCTGATCTGCGTCGGATCGCCGCCATCGATATCGGGACCAATTCCTTTCACCTTCTGGTGGCAGCCGTTGATCCGAAGCTGCGCACGTTTCGGATCATCCAGGCCGAAAAGGCCACCACGCGTCTGGGGGAGCGTGATCCCGAGACCGGTGAGCTGACCGAGGCGGCGATGCAACGGGGGCTGGAAACCCTTCGCCAGTTCCGAGATCTCGCCGCCAGTCACCGGGTTGAGCAGATCGTCACAGCGGCAACGAGTGCCGTTCGGGAAGCACCCAATGGTCGCGATTTCCTCCAAACCATTCTTGACGATCTGGGGATGGAGGTGGATTTGGTCAGTGGCCCCGAGGAGGCCCGGCTGATCTACCTGGGCGTCCTCTCAGGAATGCCGTTTGGAGATCGTCCGCATCTTCTGCTCGACATCGGCGGTGGCTCCACCGAACTGATCCTGGCGGATGGTCGTGATGCCCGCGCCCTGACCAGCACCCGCGTGGGGGCAGTGCGACTTCAGCGGGATTTTGTTCGGGACGATCCGATGCCCCCCCAACGGCGATCGTTTCTGCGGGCCTTCATTCAGGGGTCTCTTGAACCTGCGGTCGACAAAGTCCGTCGCAGGATTAAACCCGGTGAAACCCCAGTGTTGGTGGCCACCAGCGGCACGGCGATGGCCATTGGCTCCCTTGCCGCGAGTGAGGAGGAGCGCCCACCCCGCAAATTGCATGGCTACCGCGTCACTCGGCAGTGCCTGGACAAGGTGGTTGATCGTCTAATCACGATGACCCCTGCTCAGCGACGGGAGTTGGCGTCCATCAATGATCGTCGGGCCGAAATCATTGTTCCCGGCGCGCTGATCCTGCAAACCACCATGAAGATGCTGGGGGTGGAGGATTTCGTGCTCAGTGAGCGGGCGCTTAGGGAGGGTCTGATCGTTGATTGGATGCTTCGCCAGGGTCTCCTGGAAGACCGCTTCAGCTTTCAGAGCAGCATCAGGCAACGCACTGTGATCCATCAGGTGCAGCGCTTTGCGGTGAACCAGAGCAGGGCTGAACGGGTCGCCAGCCATGCCCTCAGCCTCTACGACGCCACGCGAGGCGTGATGCATGACGACAGTGGCGAAGGGCGCGAACTGCTTTGGGCTGCAGCCATGCTCCATTCCTGTGGCCAGCACATCAACATCAGCGCTTACCACAAGCACACCTGGTACTTGATTCGTCATGGTGAGCTGCTGGGTTATTCCGAGGCGGAGCATCTGATGGTGGCGGCGATTGCTCGCTATCACCGCCGCAGCCTGCCGAAGAAACGCCATGAGTCCTGGCAGCTTGTGGCCACCCGAGACAACCGCCGTTGTGTTCAGCAGATGGCCCTGCTGCTGCGCTTGGCCGCGGCATTGGATCGCAGGCCTGAGCCGGTGATCTCAGCACTGCGCATACAAGCTGTGAAGGGAACTCTGGATCTGGAGATCGTCCCTGAGCGGATCAATCAGAACGTCAGCCTTGAACAGTGGAGCTTGGAGAGCTGCGCTGAGGTGGTGAAAGAGGCGGTCGGGGTGGAGCTGCGCGTCAGCGTTCAGGGGTGAGGGGGATCCAGCGGATTTCATCAACAGCGCCCAGGGTTCGTGTCTCAGCGTTGGGTGAACTCAGCTGAACCAGATCAGGCCGGCCGGCGTAGATCTCCACCAGCTCAGGATTCTCGATTCTGCGCTCGCCGTTTAGGAGTCCTTCGTATTCCACAATTCCCTCACGCCGTAAGGCGATCCAGCTGGGTTCGCTGCTGCTGATTGTGAGCCCCAGTTCTGCAGTCGGTGGCGCCGGAACGATGAGGGCATCGTGTTCATCTGAAACCTCGGCCACCTCGAGATTGGCTTCGCTTGGCTCAAGGGTTGGATTGGCAGGTCTCAAGCTCTGGGCGAAGCGTGTGAACTCGGAGGCGTTGCTCCACACAACAAACCCAAGCCCAGCAAGCCCGGCGAGGGCCACAAGGGGAAGCGGATTGACTGCTCTTTGGCGTTGCGGAGTGATGCCCCGCGTTGTTGCCCTGGGAGCTGGCCGTTTGGGCTCGCTGGGGTTGAGCGGGCCGAGGGCCTGAACCATGGCATCAGCATCCAAACCCAGGTGGGAGCTGAGCCGGCGCACCATGGCCTTGATGAACACGGGTTCAGGCAGTTCGGCTTGATCGCCGCGTTCCAGTGCCGCCAGTTGCTCTTCGCCCATGTGCATCTGGCTGGCGAGCTGGTTCTGGGTCAGGCCCGCCGCAGCTCGTGCTTCGGCCAATTGTCGCCCTGCTTCGACCAGCCCCGTGGCTTTGCCTTGGTCGTCCACAAGACTCGGCTCGTTCATCAATGGGTAGGTCGACCTAATTCAGGGCTGAACCTAAGCCCATTCCACAGTGCAGTCAGCACTTAGTGAACACTGTGTGTGGCTAAATGCCACCAAAAAACATGGGCGATACTGGATTCGAACCAGTGACCCCTTCCGTGTGAAGGAAGTGCGCTACCACTGTGCTAATCGCCCGCACAAATCGATCCTAAACCACCGCCTATTGGGCCTTCGGACGGAAGAGATGGTCGTGGTCAGGCGAGTAAAGACGTGAGCGCTGAGGACCACCGGCGAGCGCCGGACTCACCACGTAGAGCGTCGTTCGAATCAGATTGCGTTCCCGGCTAACAGCAGCCATCTCCTTGAGAGGGATCACGGTCAGCATCTGATCGGGCCAGCTCACCCGATGTCCGATGGCGACGGGCGTGTCGGCGGGGTAGTGCTCCAGAAGAGTGGTTTGCACCTCTTCAACGTGTCGTGCACTCAGATAAATGCAAAGGCTGGCGCGCAGGGCTGCCAGCCGATCCAGCTGTTCCCGTTCCGGCACGCCGGTGCGACCTCCAGCGCGACTGAGAACAATGGTCTGCACCACGCCTGGAAGGGTGAGTTCGCTGGCGAGTCCGGCGGCTGTCGCTTGGTAAGCGCTGATTCCAGGGATCACTTCCACTGGGATTTCGGCGTCACTCAAGGCGCAGATTTGCTCGTTGATGGCGCTGTAGAGCGCCGTGTCTCCGTCATGGAGCCGCACCACCCGTTTGCCCTGGCGCTGTCGATCGATCAGCAACGGGATCAGGTCTTCGAGCGTGGTCGTGCTGGTGCGGATCCTTTCGCAAGAAGCCGGAGCCAGATCTGCGATGGCAGGACAGACCAGGGAATCCGTCCAGACCAGCACATCGGCCTTGTTCAGACGTTCAGCCGCGCGAAGGGTGAGCAGGTCTGGAGCACCCGGGCCTGCTCCGACGAAACTGACAACGTGACTCAACTGCGTTGGCCTGATGGATCAGGCAAGGGTTGCTTTCGTCCGTATAGCCACCAAAGCCCGATCATGCCCAGCGCCACCAAGGTGCAACTCATCAACTGGGCAATGCGGATTCCCCCATCGCATGCCGGTGGAAGCGATCCGATGCAGAGAGGATCAATGCGCAGACCTTCGATCCAGACGCGGCCGAGGCTGTATCCCACCAAATACACACAACTCATGGCCCCAGATGGGAGCATCCCAGGAGCTTTCAGTCCGCGGCGAAAGAGCAGCACAAGCAGTCCGAAGAGCAGCAGGTTCCAGATCGATTCGTAAAGGAACGTCGGGTGGAAGAACTCCGATGTGCCGTAGATCACCGGGCGGCTCTGCGCCGGGATGAACAGCTTCCACGGCAGGTCAGTTGGAACCCCGAAGGCCTCTGAATTGAAGAAGTTCCCCCAGCGTCCGATGGTCTGCCCCAAGGCCACGGAAGGAACCAGAACATCCAGCACATCCCAGAAGGGTTGCCGGCGCCAGCGGCAGAAGAGGGTCAGTGTGAGTGTTCCTGCCAGCAGAGCACCGTGGATGGCAATCCCTCCTTCCCAGATGGCCAGGGCCTTGAGCGGGTGGGAGGCGTAATTGTGCCATTCGAAGGCCACGTAGTAGATCCGTGCTCCGATGACGGCAAACAGCACG
>ENA-OSEY01000114-OSEY01000114.1-marine-metagenome-genome-assembly--contig:-NODE-114-length-56627-cov-6.381910_pt1 | contig 56627 bp, 63 predicted proteins | sample MGYA00248465_ERZ534230 | MGnify/ENA primary metagenome ERZ534230 (study PRJEB26409, sample SAMN06344110) | marine metagenome | isolation source: Sea water from surface | place: Atlantic Ocean:Southern... | reverse complement strand
TGGCGTCATTCCCATCGAGTTCTACATCAAGAAATATGGCGTCCCGGAGGGCTTCGGGGAGACGGACCAAGAGAAACAATGGTCCGGGGGCCAAGCTTGGTGGAAGGGCTCAGACTCAGGCGTGGGAGACGCCGACGAAGCCGTCCCTCCGACCCTTGACAGGGATTTCTCTGATGACCCCATCTCAGTAGTGGGTTTCTTCGCTTTGTCCCTTTTTACAGTACCAGGAATGGTGGTTTTCGGAGGGGCAGGGGTCGGTATAATGATCTTCTCGATAATGAATCCAAATCACGAGGACGGGGGACTAGTGGGATTCGTATGTATGGGGATCCCCTGTGTCTTTGCCGGATTGATCTCCTTCTTGATATGGTGGTCCGGCGTAATCAAAGAACGCCTGCGCGTGCAGCACAGCAAGGATAGACTGGTCTTCCAGGCTTCGTTCTACGGGCTCGGATTTCTCTCCGAGAAGAGGCGCCTCTCAGAAGCAGTTTACATCGGGACCGACAAAGATGGGGACCATGCCATCATCTACGGCCGCTCGAGCGAGGGTGTGGAATGGGAGCTTGATATGTCAGGGGCGGTTACCGAATTGGCGGAATCCGAGAATCCATATAATCCACCTTACAAGAAATGGGCGAGAGAAATAGCGAAAGCAATTGGCATCGAGTTACGAGCAAAGTGACGTTAGCCCCAACATGAGTGCCAAAAGCATGTATTCGGGCATGGCGACGATTTCCCGGGCTGACCCACCGAGTGATTGTTTCGATGTGGTTTCCCCGGGTAAGGTGATTCAGGCAAAAAATTTGAGCTTACGGTAGGCGTATCCTTCATTCAAATTTTCGTACGATCCCAACTCCGATGGCGTCGGCTATCTCGTCGGCAACACCAGTGCTGGCTATCCCTCTGAGCGTCCCGATGTTTGTCCCATAAAATCCTATGAGCTGGGCGGAATATGTGATGGAATCTCCACCCTCATCGTTTCGAGAAACCACTTCTTCTAATTCCATGCCCGTGATCCCCTCCAAGGGGTGGCTTTCGATAAACCTAGGCGATTTGGAAAACAGGCTCCCCGGCAGTATTGCTTGTATGTGTCCTTCAGTGATCACGAATTTAATCGGGGCATGAATATTGGTACTCATCCAAGCCCCCCAAGTCAATACTGAGATGATGTCAAGGGCCAGAATCACTGCACCCTCCATCACAAGCCCGTATCTATAGGAGGTGAGCACGAATGGTTCTATTGTCTGGGTTAATCCGAGTATGATTGCAATTATGCCAATAAGGAACCCCTGGCCAAAAAACAGGGCAATGAGGCCAAAGTAACCACTATTGTTTGAAATCTCCTTACCCGCCATGGCCTTACCGTGATGCGGTACATAGGCGGGTCGTTTGTAATTTATCCTAGTTTCAGGGCCACTCCGTCGGGGGGACGGGGTAATTGTTATCCACGAGTTGCAAAAACCTAGCTTTGAGGTGAATGACTTGGGTGATGAGATAGAACCATCCGAACTTCAATCAATGCCTCTGATAATTTTAATGGCACTGGCTTTACTTTCTGGGCTTACTGGGGGGTTTTTGGTCTTGGAGGTCTACACCCCCATAGTCTACAGTGGATCGAAGGAAATCCCCGAGGAAGCGAACTTTCTTGCGATGTGTCTGGCCACAGTCACCCTCCCACTCTTTGGATATGCTTGGCTCTTAATCCGGCGATTTCTGAATAATAGATATGTTGAGCTCTCCATTGAAGAGATAGAAGGGATATTTGCTCCTCCCTCTGGCAAGTGATGAAATACGATGCTGGAGAGTGTGAAACCCATGAGCGAAAGGGTGAACATCCCCTCAGGTGCGCCATGGGAGTCCGTTGCCGGTTACTCCCGTGCGGTCAGAGTCGGCCGATTCATAGAGGTGGCCGGAACAACTGCCGTGGATGCCCAAGGGGTTTTTCACGGCGTCGGTGATGCTGGCGCCCAGACCCAGTACGTGCTTGAGAAGATCCAGCATGCGATAGAAGAGGCAGGAGGCGCCTTGTCTGATGTCGTTCGTACTCGTATCTTTGTCACCGATAGGGATAACATGATGGAGGTTGCGAAGGTGCATGGGATTTTCTTCCGTGAAATAATGCCGGTATCCACAGGGGTGGTAATCGGGGGCTTGATTGACGACAGGTTGCTGGTGGAGATCGAGGCGAGCGCCATAATTAGCTCGGACCCCTGAGATGCATGAAGGCCGGCAACGTGCCTTCTGAGACTCGACCCTATGGGCTGGCGTATTCATTGTCCGTTGAGGACTCTTGCCCAGGAGAAAGCATCCTCCTCATTAGCCCAGTCTTGTATGAGACCCGCAACTAGGACTCCCCCGAAACCGAGTATAATCCCAAATAAGCCGAAGGATATGATTGACGAAGCAAGTAGACCAGGAGATATGTGCTCAAAAAGACCCTCCCTCCTGACAAAGAAACGTCGAATAAGACCTAAGGCTTCACTCTCGGAGGCTCTCGTGGTCCCGATTGGATCGACAGGTGGATCTGGGATTTCCCTTTCAAGTTCCCTCCACCATTCCTCTTGCCTTTCCACATGATTCCATGATTGATATGTCACTTAAATTTTGATACGGCAAAAATTGAATTACCGGCATTTGGAATAAGTGAAAATCATTATCTGCGAAGGTGTGTATCCACCTACTAAAGAGGAAGGATAATGAGTCCAGCTGATCAATTATTTTGGGCGATCACCATCTCACAAATCCTCTTTTACTTCTTGTGGGCCATTTTCAGGGACATCGCAAAATCAGATCGAGGTAAGGAAGATTCTGAAGTGGGCATGCCATGCAAAGTCTTCAATTGCCGTAGAACTGCGATGTTTGAATCCGAATTCTGTTTTGATCACATGCGATATCACAACAATCCCGGCCTCCAATACGAGGAGTACCCAGAACTGGGCCAGTCAAGCCCAAATGCTCAGGGCGAGGTCCTTGTCACCGAAAGCGAATCAAGGATTCACACACAGTGGTGGGAGTCAGTCAACGAATGATTGGCTTGGGACGCATTGTAAAATTGAGAACAGCGGAACCAGCACCGTCCCTTATTGCCCTGCCCCTGATCAAATACTGCTAATCTGCAAACCGTCCCGTGGAGAATAGACAGCAAGTCACTTTGTTTCGGACATAGGAGCCGTGTAAAGCCCGTGGATACTCATTAGGATTACCCCTGAGACTGGTAGGAGATATAGCTCCTCCAGACTGATTCCAGCATGAGTGACCGTGTTCCAGAGGATCGTATCGATCCAGAAAAATCCGACCAATGCAACCCCTGCAATGGTGGGTGTCAGACGTTCGATTTTCAACAGCCCTGTCGCTTTTCCAATCAGTGCGAGTATGGATAATGGAAGAAGAATCATACCGATGTATGCTACATTTTTCTCCATAGAACCTACTTTCCACGCGGTGATCACCTCCGCATCATCTCCCTCTGCGTCCAAGAATGAACAATCAGACGCTGCCTCGCATTCTGCAACAACGTCAGCCAAGCCGTCATAATCGGACTCATATTCCTCGACAATCTGGTCTTCGGTCGCAATATCCGGAACTCCCGTATCCATGATGTTGAACAAGAGGAACAATGTCAGCAACACAGTCCCCCATCCCTTCCTGGTCCAAACTCCAAATAGGGGGCCTTGGCCGAACTCATCATACGCCAATGCTGGCAGGAATATGAGCGGGCCAAACCAGAGAAGACCGAAGATGAGGAAAAATGGATCTTCGAGTATAGCAAGCATAGGTACTATGAGGAGAGCGATCAATCGACTGTATCTGACTTGGAAGAGTAGTACTGCAGCCCCGACCCCCGACATGGCAGTGAATGCGTAATCTGGGTCCGAGGACAATGTCATTGTGTCCAGCTCAAAAATAGAGGTCACGCACATGTAGATGAAGAATGACGCTTGTGCCCATAGCGCGATATTTGCTGGATCAGCGCTCAGCGCGGGGGTCGTGTAGGTCGGTGTATCGTTCATGTGGGAAAAATCAGTTAATAGTTGATATATATTATTCAACATTATCATTCAAACTCGGAGGATTAACGGGAGACAAATGACTTGACGACCGTGGTAAATTACCGCGGCTGAGAACAGTAGTTCTTTCACTGGATTCCACATATCTCAATGGTGGCCATGGCAAAGCCTTCGTAATCGGCTACTTATCCGCAATGGACATCGAATTGAACATGAATTGTCCGAACCGACTTGAGACCCCACCCCCCATGTCCCGAAACAGATTAATACAGACGGCGGGAGACTTAAGTTATGGGCGATGATGAGTTTTATGATGCAACTCAGAGGGTCGAGCAGTTGTACACTCGGATGGACAACAAAACTGTAAGGAAGGTCTACGCTTACTACAAACAAGCAACTGAGGGAGATGTCTCGGGAAAGAGGCCCAGTGCCCTGAGGTTCAGAGACCGCATCAAATTCGATTCGTGGTCATCCGTCTCGGGTATGAGCAAGGAAGCAGCAAAGGCTGCTTACATCGATTTGGTGGACAATCTCGACTTGAATGCCACGGAAATTTCCTGTGAGGCCAGAGAGGCAAGTGCCAGTCCTGAGTTAGACACGAGTGAAGGACAGTGACCCCAGATCCACATGAAAAGCCCTATTTTTTGATGTAGAGGGCGATTGGGATGTCGCCATTCCCCTATTCTTTTGTGAGCGAGAGAATCTCGCTCGCCCTCTCAAACACGTGCCTTTCTATTCTTGACAATGTCACAACCGTTTCGTTGGTTGAGGGCCCCGCCTCCTTGAAGATGGGGACCATGGAGGCCCAGACCCCATCTCCTTTGATCCGTGACCATAATGCTGCTAAGATGTGCACTACAATCAGGAGGTAACTGAAATCCGCGGAGAATTCATGGACAAGGAGTGCGAAGTCCTGCATCTGTCCCTCGACGATCCCCAAGGAAAACAAACCTGCGATGACCAAGCCAGACAATGGTAGAAGGACCAAACATAGATACATGGAGACGTGGATAGATCTGGCAAGAAATGTGTGGGCCTTTGGGACCGGTTCATGTGCACCTATGAATGTCCCAAAACCCCTCATGTATGAATACCTCAGAATGACGATCAGAAGAAAAACACTCGCGAACGCCACTTCGAAGACAAGCAATCCCCTGTCCTCTAACTGGGAGATATCATCTATCTGTTTGAATATCCCATAGGCATAGAGAATGATGAAACACCAATGGAAAGTCTTGCCGAGAAAAGTGTGAGAAGGGGTGACCCGTTGATCGTACATCATATGTGTTTCCACCACTCTTCCCCTGCATTCTCCACTGGGCCCCTTTCCCCATTATGATCCTCCAAGGATGAGATCGGCCAATCGTGTTGAATTTGACCACTCACATTGCCACTTCCTGAGTCTTGATCTTTTGGCCAGTTGAAGAAGAAGAAATAGATTTGGAGCGGGAACCAAATGAAGAAAATAGGCTCGAAAATGACCATCAAGCCTATCCATACGATGAGGTACTTGTTCGAGAAGTAATAGCTGAAGTCTGTGGCTGAATCGCTCATCCCTCATTCCCAACTCCCTTTTGAAAGATGCTCGAAGGACTTCCTTCTTCACATGTGTGCTGAATTGTGCAATTCACGCTGATGGGTAATTAGGACTGCTGATGCCGGCAAAACGCTAATCTCCGATAATGACTGAACACAATTATGCATCACTGCAAGAACAGTGAGAATTACGGTTTCCATGTCCTTCAAATTGGAAATATTGACTTCTGCATCGGATGTCTTGCAAATACAATCTTTCTCTCGTTCCTACTCCCGATATACATCTTAACCATCAAAAGCGAAATGAATCCCTTTGTTTGGGCCCTTATCTTGGGGTATGTCGTCTTCCAATTTTGGAGAGTTGGAACTTCGGTGGCATTGGGCCGAAATCCCGAATCGCTGACGTCGCTCTTGTTCACAACAATCTACTTGATAGTCGTGCATTGGACCATCATATTTGGACATATCAGGATTGAGATTCCAGAATCAACGCTCCTGCTCATGATCATGATTCTTAGCTTACCACAAATCATCATGTATTGGTGGAAAATATCTACCTCACAGGAGTTTAAATTTCCTCGCTCAAAGTTATTGATCAGGATCTGTTTCATTCACGGGTACCTTTTCGCATTGCTTTACGTTCGTGAAGACCCGATTGTGGGGTCAGCAGCAGTCCTTGTTGGGGCTGGAATATTTGTGTTGTTGCGAGCAGTGGCCATAAGGAAAGTCAACAGGAGCTCCATTTCAGATCTTAATCCGGCACCCGAAAATTTCGAAGAGGACTTCGCACTATCAACTAGGGCCCGAAGAAAGGGTGTTTTTAGTGCGCCCATTGCGATGCTGTTGGCAGAACCCAGGAAAACGGCGGATGCTTGTGTGGATTTGTATTGTTGCTCCGAAGTTTGTTGTTGTGTATGTGGATGTATGGGGGGGTAGCTGTAATGTTCCTTACCAGTTATTCTGTAAAGGGGATATAAGATGCATATTCAACTCATCAGAAATCCAGCCATAGAAAATCTGAAACCACCACATTATTAGTGATTTTAAAAAAAATAATAAAAAAGACCTTGTCCGAGAACATTACAAGGACAATCTGGATTTTGGTAGGCGGGATGTGGTATGGTCAACAGAGTTATCGTCTGCAAGGGTTGCTGTTGTGGGAATGTGGATAGGGGCCACGACGAGGTGCCTGTGGAGATGCTCGAGAAGGTATGGGCTGAAAGAAATCTCGGAACAGAGATCCAACTTACGATTTCCGGGTGTCTGGGGACGTGTGAAATGCGAAACGTGGTCCTGTTGCGAACCGAAGGTGGCCGCACCTGGCTAGGGGGGCTTAGTGAGAAAGAACAATATCAGGCGATCATAGATTGGGCTAGCAGTAGTTCCGACACAGAGGGGGTTCCAAAACTCCCTGCAATTCTGAAGAAACTGGAATTTGAGGGAAATCAGCAATTGAAATTGATTGACATCCTCCCAGAGAATTTCCAACCAATTGCCCATTTGCCGTTTTCTCTGAGAGACGATGTCCGCTGAGACTCGCTGGGGAGAAGTCATTGTCTTACTACTCCAAGCCAAGTTCCATGACCAGCCTTGTTGGAAGTGGGAATGGAAACCAGCGATATGGATTGGCTTGATATTAGCAATGCCTTTTGTTCGTCACTAGCTTCCTCTGTCTGATTTATGTCTCCCATCCACATCGGATGGCAACCATGATGTTCATAAGATCGCACACATAGTGCGGAGAAAAGGGGGGTTTGCAATGGTCAGTATCGAGGACATCGACCAAGCCCAAATGGCATGGGGAGATGGCATCGTCAAAATCGCCAAGGCCCATCGAGATGGGGGGGACTACGTTGGGTTGGCGGAAAACCACATCAAGACGCTGTACGCCTATGATCAAGGAAAGGTACTGTTCAAACCAACGCTTGCGACAGTTGAACAGTTCCGCGACACCCCCGAGTCAGCACTCTCGTACTTTGTCGCCTCAAATGATGCCTGTCCCGAGGATGAGGGTTTCGCGATCCAGGGTTGGACCAAGGTGAGGTTCGAGAATAGTGGAGTGGTCATGCACCAAATGGGCGCGCTTGCAATGGGAAACTACTACTTCACTGGACCAGATGGCTCTGAGACGAAGGTTGAGTACTCATTCGGATACATTCCAGATGAAAATGGCAAATTAAGAATCCAATTGCACCACTCCTCGGTTCCGGCTGGACAATAGAGTTGGAAATGGAAACCAAGAAATGATCCTGATCAGACTTACCGCAGACTCACAGAAGATCTGCAGGAATGAGATAAATTGGATGAGATACTTCCTGTTTATCCATCGAATGCACGGGTAGAAATAATCCAATGAATCCAGATAATTTCTGTGGATATTGCGAAAAACACAACATCGACCGCGATTCTATCCGCAAGGCGTATCCACATATTGGGTGCGGGACTGAACCCAGAAGCGCCCGCAAATAATGCCGTGCACGATATCTCCAAGATGGGGTGGAGCCCAGTTCCCGTTCACCCACGGCATGCAGGGGGGAGCATTGCCGGATATCCAATCAGGCCTATGATCGAGGAGGGTATAGACCCCGAAATAATCGTCCTTTTCCTAGCCCCATTGAGGGCCAGAGATGCTGTGAGAAAATTGCTGTTGACCAATCAAGGGCCCCCACCCCTGATTTGGTTCCAAACAGGAGCAGAGGACGAGATTTCAGAAAATTGGCTCCTTGATGCCGGCTGGCACTTTGTAAAACTCGATTGTATAGTCAGATTCATGCAAAGGAACGGCATGACTAGGGAGCCGACTCCGAGACCCTGGTTCAGACAGGTTCAGGATGAGGACAACACAGGATGTTCCATATGGACTGTCCACGAATATCAGGAAGGCTGTGCTCCACCAGAGTCCGAACTTGAGTGGGTCGGAGATTTGCAGGACTTGGAGACATCAAAGGCTATTGTGCCGAGGTACATCAGGAGCCTTGTGGAGGAGGACGAGGTACTGGAAGCATGCGCGAGAAGGCTGGCTCAATAGACTGGAGTGCCCTCTCCTTTCGACACAAGCGACCGAGAATGAAATGGGGAATCAGAGGGCAACTCCGGCCCCGCACAGAATGCCCGGCATTCGCATGAATGCCTATTTTTTTGAAAAATCTAGGTGCCTTCGTAGAGATGGATTCAAACGAAGGACGCCATCGCGGGTCGGGCGATTGGTGTAGTCTGGATATCATGCTGGCCTTCTAAGCCGGTGACACGGGTTCGAATCCTGTATCGCCCACCAGAGAGAAACCTGACATCAGTCCGGATATTTCTTGACCCTAATCCTCTACAGCCGACTCATGGAGAAAAGGGCCATCTTGGCTGAGTTGCTAGTTCTGACCCTCGCTCTGCCCTTGTCAGGTAGCCTCCTTTCAGATGGTGGCAGCATGGTGGAGGACAACTCCTCCCAAGTCCTCCTTGATCAAAACGACTTCACTCCCGTTCGGACCCCCATTGTCAATAGTGACAATCAATGGTGGGAGAGGACCTCACTTGACGCAAACCGGAATGGAATTCATGACTCCTTGGAGTCCGACAACCCGCTGCAATGGGTGGGCTTATCATACTCCCGGGACATCGAGTCCAGTGATTTGCTCTCACTGATGTCACTGGGGTTGGTGCCTCGGGTGCATGTCCCTGCAGTCAATGCAGTTCTGCTGGGGCAGGTCGAGACGGATCTACTGCACCAATTGTCTGGATTAGAGGGCGTTGTAATGGTCGAGGAGTACGGAAGGCTGCAGTTCTTTGGCGACATACAGACCCCGGCGACGAAGGCCAGCCCATCAGACATTTACCCAGTCGGCGCATGGGATCTCGGCGTAACAGGAAATGGTGTGAATATCGCTCTGACAGACACCGGAGTTGACAGTGAGCACCCGGGCCTGTCTGGCAAGCACGTCGCAGGCTATGATGCCGTCTGTTTCGTCCACTCAGATCCGATGTGCATACTCGCGGGCGGAAGGCAATCTGACGGGTCCTTCGACCCCGACGATGGCAACCAGCATGGCACTGCCTGCATGGGAATGGCAGCTGCAACGGGAATTGGCCCCGATGGGGAGCAGACCGGATTCTACGGATCAGCCCCCAACGCGACCCTCATCGACGTCAGGATTGGAACCGACGTAGGGGCAGGGCCATTCGAGAACTATCTCCTGGAGCAGGAGTTCTACGAGTCAGCCATGAATGGACTTCAATGGATAATTGACAACAAGGACACACCATGGCAAGGGGTGGATGAAACCCTGCATGGAATTGACATAATCTCCCTCTCATGGGGCATCACCAGCCATGAGGGAGGCGGCAGCGATGGGCAGGATATGCACAGCAGAATACTCGATGAGGCCACCTTGGCCGGCGTCACAGTCAGTGTTGCTGCAGGGAACGATGGCCCAGACAACGACGGATTCTCGGGCATGGGGTCAAGCAGCCTCGCGATAACAGTGGGATCCACCGACGATCAGAACACAATAGAAAGGTCGGACGACACCATCGCGGGATACTCGAGCCGAGGGCCGAGGAGAGACAATGGTGACAACAATCCGGTGAATGAGTTGAAGCCAGATGTTACCGCACCAGGATCGAACATCATCCAAGCAGAGGGTTGCGTCTCAAGCGGAGGTTGCAACAATAACATTCCCGGGCAGGATGCATCGTCGAACAGCTACACCGGGAGGGGGTCGGGGACGTCATATGCCACGCCTGCCGTGACTGGCGTCATCGCCCTCATGATCGAGGCCAATCCATCCTTGGGCCCGCTAGTCATCAGGGAGATTCTCAAGAAAACCGCGGAGAGGCGCGGCGAACCCACATTTCCAGAGATAGATCCCTATTGGAACAGGGATTTCGGATGGGGCATGGTGGATGCCAGAAAAGCGGTTGAAATGGCACTGCACATGGGTAACTCGTCGGATTACGGCTTGATCGATTGGACCAAACAGGCACATCTGTTGAACTTCACGGAATACGGGGACGAGATCGTGCTCAAAGGGCACTCATGGGCCATCGAAGGCCAAGTAAGCCGAGTCGAATACAGGGTCGGTTACGGGGATTGGAAGGAAGTCGACTACGAAAATGACAATGTCGAGGGTAGCGCTCTGATCCCATTCAACTGGTCATTCTCCATTGACAAGGGGAAAATCGGGTCTGAAGCTAAAGACGTAGAGATCAGGGCAGTTGGAGATTCAGGGTCCTCAATCCCCATCGTGATGACCGTTGAGGGCTCAATTTCGGAAGATGGCGAATCGAAGATCGCCTTTGCGATTTCCATACTCGCAGCGACCCTATTGGCGTCATTCGCCATAATCACGATATTCAGATCGAGGAGAGCCGGCATGGACCCTGAAGAGTCAGTGATGATGGCAGAGATAGTGGAACAGCCCCTCGACTGAATCAGGCCCATCGTCCCCAGTATTCGCTCATGGACTCCACGAAGTGGTCTTGTTATGGGTGTCATGAATCCCTAACTTGTATACGCTGAGCCCTCCGGAGGCGACATGAGGGGGTACGTGATGGAACTTGTGACGCTTATTTTCGGAGCATCCTTTGTATTTGTCGGGCTCAGACACTTCCAAGACCCTGCATGGTTTGAGCCCATAGTGCCGAAGGAACTCGGAAACCCGAGATTTTGGGTCTATCTGAGTGGCCTTTTCGAGATCATTCTGGGCATCGGAATTATCCTTCCTTACTACAGGCCCGAGGCATCAATCCTAATCGCGATTATGCTGGTCGTGCTTTACTGGGCGAATCTGAACATGTGGATCAATGACATCCCCATAGGGGGTTCAACATTGTCTACCAGGGGGCACATCCTAAGGGCCCTTGCTCAGGCATTCTTGATATGCATGTCCCTGTGGATAGGAGATTGGCTACCATCGAAGGAATAGACAGGGGCTCGGTTGACAGTCAGACTTCTGTAAGCGTCGTCAGCAATGTCCCAATTTCGGACCATATATGAGGCCGGTACCCCTCGTAGTGGTGTGATTGACAATCTCGCGATGTTGCTTTTGGTAGGATCCTTACTCCTCTTCACCTTCGTAGTCTACCTCAGGAGAACACACCCTGAGCCGCACATGGATTGGGGAGACTTGGACTTGACATCAATCGTAATTCCAGATGAATTTCACTGGGGCGTCGCAACTGCAGCACATCAGATCGAGGGCGGCTTGAGGAACAATTGGACCGTGTTTGAGTCATCCAACGAGATGGAGCAGAGTGGCCAAGCATGCGACCACTGGAATCTATGGAAGCAGGACTTTCAGCTGATCTCAGACCTCGGCCTCAGCACTTATCGATTTTCAATCGAATGGAGTAGGTTGGAGCCCGAACAGGGAGTTTGGGAAGAGGGGCCACTTCAGGAATACTCCAGAATGGTGGACGACCTTTTATCTAAGGGAATAAGGCCAATGATTACGCTCCATCACTTCTCCCACCCTGATTGGTGGGAGGAGAAGGGGGGATTCTCCAAGGCTGAGAACATACCTGAATTCGTAAATTACTGCGAGAAGGTGCACAACGCTCTCTCTGATAGAGTCAGTATTTGGTGCACAATAAACGAACCAGTAGTCTTCTCCTCGATGGGGTATGCCCTAGGCCAGTTCCCACCAGGGAAACGATCAATCAGGCTCTGCATTTCCGTGATGAAGAACATGATGAGAGCCCATGCCAGGGTGTACAACCTGTTGAAGTCGAAAAATCCGAATTCTTCGATCGGAATGGCCAAGAATGTTACTTTGTTCGATCCAACCAATCGATGGAGCCCAATTGATTGGGCGGCGAGCAGACTTTTGGACTGGATTTGGAATGGCGCTTGGAAAAGGGCCATTCTGAAGGGCAGGATGTTCGGCTCGAGGATTGAGGGCGCGAGGTCTTCCTTGGACTTCATTGGATTGAATTATTACACCCATTTCATCACCGGACTCTTCGTTCCCACGGCTACCAAGGATCTGGATTTCCAGAGAAGAGAGCATGAGATTGAGACCGATTTCGGATACCCGATGTACGCCGAGGGATTTAGGAGGGCAATAGAATATGCATCTGGTTTCGGCGTCCCGATCGAGGTTACGGAGAATGGCGTAGCAGACGCCTCCGATTCTCTTAGGCCCGAACATCTCATGAGACACATCTGGATACTATCCGAGGCCATAAAGGATGGATATGATGTCAAGTCTTTCCACTACTGGTCTCTGATGGACAACTTTGAATGGGCCGAGGGATACTCGATGCGCTTTGGGCTTTATGAGGTCAATTATGGGAACCAAACTCGATCTCTGAGGCAAAGCGGAGAGATATACAGGGATTTGATCAAATCCCAACTGAAAAGGTAATGAGACCCCCGATTCTCTTCAACCTTCTATGGGTCACAGCACCAATCTAATTTCATGGGGTGCAGTGGGACTTTCATCGTCATTTCCGAAGCCTGCAACCGGACGAACACTGCTGCTGGCGGGAAAGAGAAACTGCACGCATGCCGTTGCCTTCGAAATGATCTGTGATGAGATTTGCTCTGGCAGAATAGTCCACTGGATAGACGGGGGAATGGCTCTCGACCCCTCTCGTCTGATACCCTTGCTCTCCAAGAGGGGTAGCTCCCCAGAGAAACTCCGACTATTGCAAGGATGTCGGGCTTTCACAGCACATCAGATGGTGGATCTGGTCAGACGTGCAAAGGAGGACATCAGATCCAACGCGCAAGAATCGGAAATCAGGCTGGTGCTCATAACGGATCTCATCGGCATGTTCGGAGATATGCAGGTCAGGAGGGCAGAAGGCCTCTCTATGCTTTCAGAGTCTCTTGAGAGAATCAAGTCCTTGGCCCAGAGTCGGAATGTCCTGGTTGTGATGACAATGCCCGAGCCCAGTGCCAATGACGTTCAAAGGGGCCTTCCTGCCCAAATGAACGAGTGTGCTGACGACAAGGTCTCCATCGCCTCTTATGATGGAACAAATATCGTCGCAACGCATCACAACCTTCAGATCACAGCAAACCCGATTCAATCTCTCGCTGCAAGCGTCTCATTGAGAGATTTCTACGTCTCAAACCAATCATCCAGGGTCGTTTGTATACGCCCTCCACTGGATAAAGTGTCTTCAGACACGCCGAACGGAGAGAGGATGGAGCAAGACGCTCGACGAGCCAGCGCTTCATAGAAGTGGAAGTCACCCCTTATCCCCTTGAGTAGTTCTGGATTAGAATTGACCTCCGACTCTAGCCTGACTCTCTCTAGGGGCATAGAGCGCCTCTTATTCACAACGACGAAGCCAATCTTCCTTCCCGGGGGGTTCTGCTGTCCCATCAGATTCCCCCTCATCAATGCTGAGAAAGTCAGGTTTTTCACTTTGTAGTCGGCAACAACCTTCTTCACTCTTCTTCTTACCACCAAGTCGCCAAGCGGAACCTCTCCATTCTTCATCTGATCTAGGTTTCTCAGATACGCCCTGATCGAGTTGGCTAGAGCCTCCTCTGGAGAATCAGATCTCATATGTTCTAAGATTTCTTCCTGAATCCTGCGTACCCATTTGCATGTCGAGTGCTGCCTGAGCTCGATACCCCTGATCTTCCAGCCATTTTCACCATGAGCGAAGTACTTCGTCAGAGATGATACGCCCGTAGTTTTGTTTGGTATGAATGCGATCCAGCTATACAGGTCTTCCATCTCTATTGGTATCCCACTCATGATCTCTATTTTTTGCATGAGCCTAGTTATGGAATCACGTTGATCTTCCATCCCTCTCCCCCTATTATCAATTAGCCAGATTGAGTCAACTATGGCATGTAGGCAATTCCACCCCTCTTCTTCTGCAAGATCCTTTGCACCCAGTAGAATTTCCCTGGACCAAGCACATATGGCCTCATGACACTCTATTCTTCCGAACCTTGCATTTCTGTAGCCCGTGTATCCGAAACAAGTCACTAGTAGCCACTTGAGAACATTCTGCCGCTTATCCCACTTGTCGCCCTTGAACTCGACTAAGGCTTTCAGTTCCATTCTCCTGATGATTATGGGCGCAACCACTCTCCCGAGAAAACCACGCACTCTTCCGCATGTATGTCCCCCAATTTCAGGTACGGCCAGTCCCTCGACGCGATCTGAAAACATTCCATCTCTAACTTTCTGTTTGGCATCTTCTGGGTCAAGGGGTAGCAACCTATTCCCGTCTATTGGTCCATCTGTATCACAACAGGAGCAGTTCATGGTCTCGGGACTTATGTTCCTTGTCGCGATTATGCTTGGGAACAGACTGGTGAAATCTAACTCGAAGACATCTCTGTGGACTCCTGGGACAGGATCCAGATACAACCCTCCTCTGTCAGCCAGTAACAAATCCCTTCCATTTTTGACATCCTCTGCCCTGTTTTTTTTCCATGGCACAAGAATCCCATCCTCCATCGACTGCCTAATCTGTATGGCTGAGATCGCAGACCCGGGAGAAAGCCTAGATAGGTCCTGCAAGGGTATGCCAGACATTCTTGAAACTTCAATCAGCCCTTCTATCCCTCCCTCTTTGGCAATGAATGAATGGCCGAAGTCGACATGCGCCCTACCGTCTATGGCGTGATATGCCTCTGATCTCAGCAATTCTCCGTAGCTCCAGTTAGTCACAGCCCCTCTCCGCCTATCCACCTTGCCGCCCTCCCTGCCGAATCGCAGGTCGATCTTTTCGGAGAGCGCTTCGGACAACAATGCAGGGAAATCTATGCTATCGCCCTTATCGGTCACCAAGATATCAGGATCTATTCGAACTATATGTTCGCTTATGCTTTGTATAAATTCCACGGAGTGGCTGAAATCTCTGCTCGACACGCGAATCGCCCGCTCTTCTGACTTCGAATGGCCATCCCCTAGATCTTTGATTTCCACCCATTCTATAGATCCTGATGCAGTTCTCTTGCCGAGAGGGTCTCTGCAATCAACCAGCAAGGACGCCTTTCTGAGGGGAGGAAGATCTTGGCTATCCATGCTGTCACTGCCTAGGGCACAAATCTTACCACCATCTATCAGGACTCTGCTGAATGGTCTGACCCCCATCTCATGCAGGAATCTCTGTGCAGGCCTAGGGTCGACTGAGAAGATCTCAAAGTCCTTCCAAGAACCTATTGACAGGATCGAATTAGCAATCTTTACTATGCCCTTCGCCCTTCCAATTCTTATGGCGAGAACCTCCCTCAAAGCGGACGAGCCATGCTCAATGTAGTGAGATTCCCTACGGGTGATCAAGCCCCCATGCATGTATCTGTATGAAGGCCTGGAAAGCATTTCTTCCAGGAACTTTAGGTTCTCACCGCTTGAGTGCACATGGATGGTCGCCGACCAGTCGAGTAGGTGCCGTGTTGCGGATCCGTCACTGTGTTTTAGCCACACTGTCATTCTATCAGACATGCGGTCTGGATATGCGTCCAATATCCAACCTTCAGCCATTTTCTGAAAGCTCCTTTTCGACCTTGGACAGCCGCGCTTCCAAGTCAATGAGCATCGACAGCAATGCTGGTTCGAACTCATCGGAAGCCGGCATCATTCCACATGCTGAAGATCTACTCCTCACCGAATTAAGGAGGTAATCGAAAGCAATCCTGTCGTCTAGCCTCAATGCTCGCCTAAAGCCTGACCATGCCGCAATTCGCCTCTCGATGCGGTCTCTCCAAGTCGCTACTGTCCTGCCCATGGCGCCTAGAATGAACCAAGCTTGGTATGAAAAGAACTCAATGGGGCTAAGTGTGAATGTGAAAGTAAACAGTAGGATCATGTCCCTTTCCAAAGCCTTGTAGACGAAGGTTAAACTGATTCAGGCGCCTCAGTATGGTCGTGACGATACGAGCATGTGGCTCCTGCTTCAGCATTGAGGTATACCCCTACATGGGTTTCGAGACCGGGAGGCAGTACCAATGCAAAACATGTGGCGTGATATCCCCTCTTGTTGTGGAATTTGACACGGAAGAGGCGCACCGTGCATTCATGGAGGCATCTGGGTGAGCCGTCAAAGTGAGAAGTGGGAGTATAGAAGAATCGTCGGCCTTATTCGAAAGAGGGTGGATGTTTCCTCTTGCAATACGAAGGAGATCATCGCCTACATGCGAAAGGAGTTCGATCATGACCCACAACCGCATGAGATGGAGAGGGCTTTGATGAGATGCAGTAGAATACACAAAGTCGGGCTGATAGAGATCGAGGGCGAGCCAGTGTCTGTATGGGCTTCAGAGTGGGACCCTGAATTCGACGGTAAACAGACATAGATCGAGCGGATCACGCTAGGATTGTGCCTTCTGGTAGTACGGACAGCATTGCATTGAGCCCCTCAAGGTGAGCCTGAGTGGTGGTTCTGGATACCCCATTGGAACGGAAAAGGGCCTTCAGAATTTCTGATCCGCAGGCACCCCTTGGAGACTCATCGTCCACCTTGTGAATCGAGATGTCGTAGCACCCTGTGTAGGACCTGCCGAGGGAGGTGAAATTCTCTAGGTACATCTCGCCGTTGAGTGACAGTAACGAGTTCAATATCGTGGTACGAGTCACAACCGATAAGTTGCTGGGGTTGTACATTATTGACGGAGTGGGGTATTCCGCGATAGGGGGCAGGGCCAGTAGCCCCTCGTCCAGGAAGCAAATGTCTGCTGTCTGCGACTCGCAGTCAAATCCTTCTTGGGAGCCATAGGCAAATGCTACATCTCCATCCTCGGCCTGGAAGCACTCAGCGATGCGGTCTGGATAAAATTCTGATGAGTTCGATGTACCGTTGTTTAGTACGAAGAACGAGGCGACAATGTCCTGCGTGGTAGAGCTCGGATCAAGATCCTCGGGTTGAATGTGGCCTGTTTCTATGAGGTAGGCAGCCAACAGGGTAATGATGCCTGTGTCCAAGTCCTGAGAATTACATACGGCCTCGTTCCTAAGGAGTTCGAAGGAATATGAATCGGAGCTTGCATCCAAGTGGGCCCCGGCAGCTATGCTATCATTCGAAACGACTGGGTAGATTTCCAGTCTGTTCCTGTCTTGATAACTTTGGAAGGTTGCCAACACGGAGAGGTCACCCAATTTCCATGCATGCCATGAGTCCAAGCCCTCAAAGTAGCCTAGATGTATGTCGCCGGAGTTCAGGTTAGCGATCAGATCATCGATGTCATGGAAGTAAGTGATACTTACATTCGTGTCCAATTTACCTTCGAGAGACTCTCTAAAATACGAAATACTGGTCAATTGATGTTCGTGAAATCCATTTGCAGGCAGCCCTATTTTGACCTCGTCGATGTCCAAATCTGACTGGGACTCTTCCTCCGAGAAATAGCTCTGCATGCCCGGCACATTGTACACCAAGGCGGAGTAGCCATTGAGATGTTGCAGAGAATCTGTAATGATGTATGTCGAGACAGTCCCAGCATCTAATGGGTCTTGAGAGGAGGGATTGTTGGATCCAGGGGACTCCAACACAGCGGATAACGTAGCTAGAACCTCTTCGTCTAGTGAATCTGGATTGAATAAGACAGCATCACTAGGAGACCTGCCAAATGTTGGCAACATCACATAGTCATCCGTTCCGAGGCACCAGTCATTCCCTCCGATATCGTCGTCAGGGCAAATTTCTTCCACTGCACTGTCCGTAAGGAAAGCGATATCCCCCTGCCCTTCTGAGAGACATCTGAGGGACCCTTCAGTACCATAGTACGTCGTACCTGGCTGGGGTATCATCGAGTTCTCATTGAAGAAGCCCTGAATTGTGAATAAGAGTGAATCGACATCGTTGGGATCTCCCATAACATTGGCATATCCTAAGCCTAACAAGAAACCCATCGGTAACAGTGCCCCAACAGAATCTGGCCACCCTGTAAAACAGGGCTTCCTCCCCTCGAATAACTCGAAAGGATCTGTGTTTTGATCCCCGTCTAGGTGAGCAATCGCGATTGGATCTGTCGATCGGACCCATGCGTGGGCGTTGTGATGAGTTCTGCCCTGCTGATCGACCTCTGCGGCCAGTACCTCCAGGCCATACTCCTTCCAACCCATCCAAGCAGTGGCGCCATCGACCAGAGCTGCGTCGATATGACCGAATCTCAATGCCTCAATCTTCGCGGCCTCAGAATCCACAGGGTAGGTACTTACGGAGAATTCAGAGGAAAAGTCTAGAATTGACAGGAGTGAATCATCGGAAATACCCTCAACATTGTCTAAATCGGTTTCAAGCGCAAGTATGATTGGGACCTTCTGCGAATCTCCGTTGATTTCGTCGGCGCCGCCAAGGCACCCGTTCAAGCCGGCGGAAATGAAGAGTAGCACCAACAAACTGTAGCCAAGACGACCCGAGGGATATGTTGTCTTCATGACTACCCCTGTGCATTTTCAGACATAATGTTGTGTTGTTGACGAGGAGGGCCAGGGTGGTGGATACCCTGTCTGATCGCGCTAGGAGTGGTTTTGCCCCCCTCGCCAACCTTTGTTTTCATTATTCTCAAACAAGCTGTCCGATGTCATCAGAGGTGATGCTCAAAGCATTCCAAGCCGGTTGCAAGTACATTCTTACATCCGCCTCATAATCGGCCGTCGAGTCCCCATCATTCTTCAGATCGAAGATTTCGATGATTTTCGAGGCCCCGTAATCAGGGTAGTATCCTGGCATGTTGCTGCCCGGGAATGTTGAGGCGAATCCATTGCATATCTCCTCAGTTGTCCCTTCTGCGAAAACCATGTGCACGACAGTGTTGTAGCAAACCATTGTACCCTGATAGTCCATCCAAACGAAGGCATCACAGGTAGAAGCAGCACTGGCTCCTATGTACGCCATGCCATGTGTCTGATTGTTGTAGCAGGCGTCAGTGTGGTCAGCGATGTAAGCCTCAATGACCCTGAAGAAGGCATGCCCCTCTGCTTGGTGCTTGTCATAGTCGGCCTTGTCGTCTGCTGCAAGGTCGTCAGTCATCTTGGATGCATACCTGACCGATGCTTGGGAGTAAACGATTACAACGTTCTTTAGGACCTCATCTCTGGCAGATATGAGTCCATCCATGTCCTCATTCTGCATTGCTGTTAGTCCATCATTCATGGCACTTAGTGTCGCAACATTAGCCTGTGCGGTACCGCTACCATCGGTTGTGCCGAAGTTGTCGGCCCTCTTGTCTGCTGTGGCATATGGCCCACATCCGTCGAAGTCAGCACCGTCATCATCAGGCCCGTGGTAGAAAGCCCATCCTTCGTCCCATGCGTGTTGGGCGTCGTCTGGGCCCCAATTGCCTGCTTCGGCCTTGATGATCGCTGCATTGAGCTCATGGATGGCATATGCAGTCATCACACCGTTCTGGATGCCCTTTTCTACAGCTTGATCCCTAACAGTGTCGGACTCTCCAGCGAACGGACCAGTGCCGTCGATTGCCGCGCTCACGAAGTCATTCCAGGAGCCGTCAGCCCCATAATATCCGTCATAGGCGTGGTTCTTGCCTGCGGCATCTGCGAATCCCATCAGAGTTCTGTAGCTACCATCTGACTTCTTGGCGTATTCGCCCTCTTCGTAGATGGTTTTGACACCGTCCCAGTCATAGGCGCCCGATAGATCCTTTATGTCACAAACATCCCCCATCAGCATTCTGTGGTTATCGACATTTGAGGCGTAGGTATACCCCCCATCCTCACCATCAAGGTCCACATCGCCCTCATCCCCACCAAGGCAACCTGCCATTGTGGAGGCAATCATCAGTATAGTCAAAATCAAACTCTTTGAAGTTGAATTCATTTTAGGTCAACCTAAACCGTTGGACTATTAGACCGTTTATGAATTTTTAGGGTAACCTAAATTTTTGTGGATCAAAATTTAGAAGACTTCTTTTTCAAAATTAGCAATCAAAAATAAGTCATCGATTAGAGTGCTATGACCGAACTCAATGTGATGTAAATCAAATAATCCAGGGTCAAACTAATGTTGTTGGCCGGGCACCGGCAAGCATGGATCCAGACAATACTCCGATTACAATACAAAATGATCTTCAACTCCTCCTATTCATGAGGATCTGGACGTCCAGGGGGGAATTCGCACTCTCAACAGTCAAGGACTTTGTCAACAAGAGCGCTAGCCGTCAGATCGAGCTCCCAGAAATTCCAAACAGGAATCTGAAATCAGAACTCTCTGAGATGAAAGACAATCTTTCGATACTGCTGCGAAGGCTTGAATGATTCCGTATTCCTGCCTAGTCAACTGGAACCTCGCTGAAGAGTCGCAGTATAACTATCCCAACAATGACGAAGGTCATTCCAATAACTGCGCCCAGATCAGGGCGTTGGTTGTATATCAAGTATGACAAAACTGCGATTGAGACGATGCCAACACCCGACCAAACAGCGTACGCAATACCAATTGGGATCTCTTCGAGGCAAAGCGAAAGGAAATAAAACGCAAACATGTAACCAATCATAACTACTGCTGATGGCAGGGGTTTGCTGAACCCTTCAGCAGGTTTCAGCGAGGCCGTGGCGATTACTTCACAGACGATTGCTGCCATGAGGTAATTCCAGGCGCCCATGGAAGTCCAACCTTTGCATCACATTTAGTTGAAGTGTGTGGCGATAATCACTAGGGAGTCAGTGTTCTGGTCTCTTGTCCCTAGGTGGCGATTGATTATTTACCCAATAAAAATATTCAAAATATTATCATTTACGACAAAAAATGTTCAATTGAGTAAAGAAAATTTTTTTATTTGTGAAAATAAACATAATAAGCCGAACTTAACCTTGATGAGAACATGACAACCAAGTCCAAACTGGAATACATTTGGCTGGATGGTTTCGAACCTACCCAGAGCCTGAGAAGCAAGACAATGATCAGAAGTAATTTCGGGGGGACCGTCGATGATTGTCCAATGTGGTCGTTCGACGGCTCATCCACACTTCAAGCTGATGGCGGAGACTCTGATTGCCTGCTCAAGCCGGTTTTCATATGCCCGGATCCAGACAGACACAACGGCTACCTTGTTATGTGCGAGGTGCTCAACGCAGATGGCTCCCCACATGAGACCAATGGAAGGGCTACTATTGATGAAGACGACGACGACTTTTGGTTTGGATACGAGCAGGAGTACTTCCTGTGGGACCCAGAGACGAACCTCCCACTCGGATTCCCGCGTGACCAAACCCCCCAGGGGCAGTTCTACTGCTCTGTTGGAGGCAAGAATGCCTTTGGAAGAGACATAATCGAGGCACACTTGGACATGTGCTTGGATGCTGGGTTGAACGTAGAGGGAATCAACGCCGAGGTAGCCGTGGGCCAATGGGAGTACCAGATATTTGCCAAGGGGGCCAAGGAGGCTGGCGATCAGATATGGGTCTCGAGGTACCTGGCAGAGAGAAACGCCGAGAAGTACGGGCTCTCCATTGAGTGGCACCCAAAGCCACTCGGTGCTACTGACTGGAACGGGTCCGGAATGCACGTCAATTTCAGTGATGGGAAGATGCGAGACGAGGGAGGCGAGCAATTGATGAGTCAGATTTGCGAAGCTTTCGGGAAGAACATCAAAGCCCACATAGATGTCTATGGGGCCCATAACGAACAGAGACTAACGGGTCTACATGAGACCCAGTCAATCCATGAGTTCTCATATGGGGTGTCTGACCGTGGTGCATCGATAAGGATCCCAATAGGGACTATCGAGGATGGGTGGAAGGGCCGCCTTGAGGATAGAAGGCCGGCATCTAACGGTGACCCCTACAAGATTGGGGCTGCAGTCATCAAGACAACCAAGTCTTCGTACGCCTGATGCAAAGAGTTCATCTCATCGAGATAGACGTCTGAAAACCTCCAGGAAAGAGGAAGAAAAACTGTCTTCTTGTTCTTGGATGAGACGATCGACCTCCTTGAGTTTGAACCATCGTAATTCTGTCACTTCACAGGGGTCGAACACAAATGGGCCACTTGCAGTCACGTGATATACCCAAGTGAACTCATTACCGGTTTCCTCATGGGCTTCGATCTTGAAGAGTTTACCAGGAACGGAATTTAGCTCCAGGCCTATCTCCTCCTTGGCCTCTCGGATCAAACAATCATCATAGGCTTCTCCCGAGTCGAGGTGTCCTGCAACAGAAGAGCACCATTTCCCTGGAGACTCATCCTTTTTCATTGACCTTTTCTGCATCAACAATTCCCCCGAATCATTGAACACCAATAGATGGATGGACCTGTGCAGAAGCCCCCTTTGATGAACATCGGACCTTCTTGATTGGCCAATCACATTGTCGGATTGGTCCACAATATCTAGAAATTCATCTACGATCATGGCTGGTTCATCCTCGAAACAAGAGCAACGACCTCATCGGCGCATCCCCATGATAGGGTGACGCCTGCCCCTCCGTGCCCATAGTTATGTATCACCATCCTGCCATCGGATCTATCGGCCTCAAGTCGAACCTCACTTCGAGAAGGCCTCAATCCTACGGCCTTGCCAACTATCTTGCTCCTATCGAGTTCGGGCCAAAGCACCGAACACTTCTCGAGTATCTCTAAAGTGTCGCTTTCCCTAACTTCGCCATGCCAATCACCTCTCTGCGCAGTACCTCCAAGAACGGTGACGTCTCTTCTTGGTATGGTGTAAATCAGGTTCTCAGGCCGCTGGTCAAACCTTCCGAAGCCCGGGTCCTGTTCGATGTAAATTATCTGCCCCCTGACTGGGACAACTTCCTCATCATCGCAAAGTTCCCTGGCTCCTAAGCCCGTACAATTGACGACTAATTCGCCCTCAACTTCTGACAGGCTCGAAATGAACCCCTCTTGAACATCGCCACCAAGCATGAGAAACCTCTCCATCAGCCAAGGAAGATAGTGTGCCATTTCTATCACCGGTGCTTCTATCTCCCAACCAGATTTGTAGCCTTCAACAACCTCATCGATGTTGAGGATTCTAAAGTGTGGTATGCCATCACTCCATTTTGGTGGTGGACTTGGCTCAACAAGGTATTCAACCCCCTTCCTCATGGTGATGAACCCCAGTTGAAACTCGTGCTTTAGTCTCAACAACTCGTGGTACGTTTCAATTGACCATCTTGTTGTTTTCTCGACCGGCTCCGCTAAGAAAGGGTACCACCAAGCCGCAGCAATATCCGAGACGGTGTCAGGACTGACATCCCTAGATACAATTCGTGTGACATACCCTGACTCGAGCAACCTAATTCCACAGCTTAGCCCTACGACTCCGGCCCCGATCACTGTACACTTCCGAAAACCCACCTACTAGGGTAACTGGTATTCAGGCAAGATTCTTTCTATTAGCCACCGCTCCAAGGTTATGAACGTAGTATGCCGAAGGTGAAGAAACCCAAGGGCGGATGGTTTATTCCCAAAAAGAAGAAAATCAGGAGGGGCCCGAAGATCAAGCCCTCAGAAAAGGGATTACCTCCATGCCCGTCCTGCGGGCAGTGGTCAATGCAGAAAGACACAATCAGGAATGAAATTTTTTGCGGCGCATGCGGTACAATATCCTAACCCGGCAATTCCAATATAGATGGCCTCTTCCAAGGAATCGTCGCAGTGATGAGGATACCAGCCAGGCCGTTTGGGCCCTGAGTGATGGGCGCTCTGAGCGACGAGGTGATGAAATGAAGTGGAAGGGGCCAGATGGGAGGCTACATGTCCCTGCTCCGACGGCCGAAATAACGAAAATGACAAACAATGTGGTAATCACATCCCGAGGCTCGCCATGGAGGATTTATTCCAGAATGATGATGACGGTCTTTCCGGCCTTTTTCCTCCTATATTCATGCTTATTGATCGTGATAGGCCTCATAGATTGGAATCCAACAATAATCATAGCAGCTGGTCTGATTAGCATACCGCCAATACTCCTCGCACTTCGCATCACGAGGCCCCCAGTCATCCAACTATGGAATGCAACTCCTGATAAAAACGGAAACACGCTACACAATAGGGGCATTATACCAGCATTGACAACACCTGTGCCGACTAGGATGGAACGTCATCTGCTCACTGACGGAACGCCCTTGGAATTCCCCTCATCACGAGGGCCATGGGCACTATTCGCAATCTGCGTAATCATGGGAACAGCCCTGTCATTGTGGATATCTAACTCAGATGGGTCCTTCGTTCCGATAATCGCTTTCGGGCTGCTCGCCATACCCCTTTGGATTTTGGGCTTCTCAATACCAGTTCTGGCATGGTGGTCAGTTGCAAGTAATAGATTGAAAATTTCTGTGAGGCGTGTGGAAGCAGAGGCTTGGTTGATCGCTGGAATGGTATCTGCATTCCCTGCATTCATCCTAAATTCACTTGTAGTCCCAGAGTTGATCCCAAATCATTGGTCAGAAATTCAGGCCTCATTTGCCGCGATAGCCATAGGGGCACCGATCATTGAGGAGATCTGTAAGGCGATTGCATTGTTGACTTTCTTCTCATCCATGAGAGGTCACAGGGCAGGATTTCTCGTTGGATTTAGCATTGGACTCGGTTTCGCCTTGATAGAAAATCTACAATACATCGCAGTGGCTTTGTTTGGGGGGCCAGCCGAATTAGCTGCAACAACTCTGGTTAGAGGAGTGGGCTCGATACCGGCCCACGCCCTCTGGACTGGATTCGTAGGCTCAGCAATGGGAGGAATGTTTGACGAATTGAAGTTAGACAAATTAGCGGAAGAGAAACTAACTTCCACACAGATAAAAATCATTGACAAATTCGAATCTGTTGGCTTGGATTTAGATGGAGATGGTCTGGCGGAGGGATTCAAGCCAGATAGAAATCTCTTGAAGGACCTTGACTCTCAGGGTGATTGGATAATCACAGGGTCAAAGTCGGTGATTTCCCACGACAATGCCCTGGAGCCGTCTGCCCAAAGATCCATTCAATTATCACTTGTACTTGCAGTCGTGGGCCATTCCCTGTGGAACGGGCTCTCGATCGGAACTGCAGCGTTGGCACAAAGCATGGGGCTGAATAGTTCTACGTCGTTGATCATCACCCTTGCATTGATTGTTGGAATGGTCGCCACGGTGATACTACTGACACTCAGGGAACTCCGGTTTCACTCATTTTCTTCCTGAAGGTTGTGTGTGTTGTATTCACCATGGAATCATTCTTGATGGTTTATGCGCTGGGCCAATCGTGGAGTTCACAGAGGAGGCAATTGTCCTCGTAATGCTAGGAGCACTCCTAGGTGTTTGCATAATTTCCAGAGCCTTGGATGGAGCAGGACTGCTAGCAGCGTCTGCCATTGGATCAATCATAGGTTTCTTAGGACACTGGACTTGGCTCTCACTGCTCATCTTTTTCCTTTTCTCTGCATCTATCGCGACCCGATGGAGATATGAGGAAAAAAAGAGACTTGGCTTTGCAGAAGCTAACGAGGGGTCAAGAGGATGGAAAAACGCCGTGGCGAACGGCGGGGCCCCAGCCATTGCGGTCCTCCTCCATGATGCAATGGGGGATCCAGGATGGGGGGCCATTGCATTGTCATGCAGCGTCGCAGTGGCAATGTCGGACACACTTGCCTCCGAGATCGGGGTCATGGATTCCCGCACTAGAAGTATAGTCTCCCTCAGGGTTGTACCAACCGGGGCAAACGGGGGAATGTCCCCGACTGGGATGCTAAGTTCAGTCGTTGGATCCGTCATACTCGCGATCGTAGCCCTGGGCCTGATGGCCGATGATTTCGTCTGGTCGGGATTCGGAGCATTCGTAATTATATCCGTCGCGGGGTGGGCCGGCTGTCAGGTCGACTCGATTCTGGGCGAGACTCTGGAGAACCGAGGCTACCTCGGTAAACACTCAGTAAATTTTCTGGCCACCTCTTTCGGGGCATTGGTGGGATATACCTCGTTTTACGTAATTTGATGACATCTCCAGACCAAGAATTCAACTGCTCCTTCCACGGCCAACTACCATGAGCAGAAGCCCCTTGGCAATTATTTCCCTTGCGGCCGCGATGCTTCTGATTTCCTCCGCAAACGTTCTCGCACAGGAAACAAATGGCCCGGGGGTGGATTGGGTCCTGCCAGACGAACACAGGCTATTCTTGAACGGAGTGGTAGGCCAAGCCACCATAGACAGAGAGTGGCCAATGGTAACTGGAATTCCTGAGGGTGACGTTGAATTCGATAAGACCTCTTCCGTGCTGCCCTCTTCATTGTTTGACATATCCTCCAGCCCTCTGTTGGGCCCTGTAGGAATCAATGGAAACGTCACAGTTGAGTTGTTTGCATCATTATCTACAAAATCAGATGCCTGCAAATTGTCCAACATAGTACCCGGCTCCCCCATTGGGGCCACTACAACCTTCTACGTGACATTGACGATGGGATCGTATGTCATTTTGGATCAGGAACCGACAGAGACCATAGTTATGGACGAGTCATTTGCCGCGCCACATCTCTTCTCAGCCTCAGCTCAAAATGTAAACACCAGTTTAGGCCCCGGAGACACCATCGGATTGGAGGTATCGGTAGTGCATGAGTGCGCTCAAACCGGACATGTTTACTGGGGTACCTTCGATGCTCATTCGGGAATCATCATTGAAGGAGACGTATTATCACCAACCCTTCAGCACACCGTCGACCCCAACAGAATTGTCAGAATTGAGTTGGACCCATCCTCCCCTTGGGGAGAATCTGACTATTCTGCTCAGACAGTTGACATTGTTGGGCCGTACGATGATTGGTCAGACATGGTACACTCATTCTACGATGAGGACTCCAGGGTCTCTCACTTCGAGGACCCTCATGGGACTGCAGTAGGAGAGTCCAACTCAAGCCTCAGGACTTGGAGCCTATCGAATCCTCTCGAACCTGGCCGATACATGATTGATGTCTGCATACAGCTGTCCGACAGACCCTACTCAGAGAGTTGTGAGGCCTATGCCGTTTTGAAATTCAAAGTAGACAAGGACACTGAGCCGCTGATGTCTCCAGTGGTTGTTGCGATACTTGTCCCACTCGCCATGGCAGGGGGCATATTAGCCAGCCTGAGGTATTCCATGCTGCCCACGCCTGTATACGGGGTACTTTTGGTAATGGCGTTAGCTGCCGCAGGTCCAGCATATTCTCTTGGGCCGATTGATCACGACCCCATTAGAGTAGAGACCCATCCACCATCGTTCACATTGCTAAGCCACTCTGGAGGCTCTATGTCCCTTGATGAGGCCTTGGACGGGAATGACGCCTTGGTTATCGGCATCTTCGTACCTGGGTCTCCAAATGCTCAGACCCAGTACAATGACTTCAACCTGGCATCCAATCTTGCTGAAAACAACATCGCCTTCTTGCAAATTGCGACATCTCCTGACCTACTTGCAATTGATGTCGATGCCTATGCTGAATTCATCAACCAATCTTGGCCCATACTATTGGATACCTCAACCCAATCCGCGGGGAAAAGCCTGCCAAGCGGCCCAACTGACGCCGTGGTTGTACTCGACTCCAACGGATTCGTAGTTGATTGGAGTCCTAGGACCATGTCGAGTACACAGATACTTGAAACAGTTTCAGATTCGGAGAAAGCAGCCCTCGGGGGCATTTTCCAACTCATCTCCATGGCATTCAGCATTTCTTTTCTGCCTCTGGTTATCGTCGCTTTGCCGAGGAACCGGGAGGCTAGGGATCCATCGGAGGGTGAATTCCCCGGGACCGGAGCCCTCATCACCCTCCTGTCATCCGCTATTGGCTTTGGTCTCTGGTTCGGACCAATCACGATTATTGTTGCCACCCTAGGCCAGTCTGCATGGCTCCCAGTGGCTGTAATCTACGGAATAATCGTGATATTAACTGGAATTAGGGTCTTCCTCAACGGTGAGGTCAATATCCTACAAAATCTCGGGCGTCGACTGCATTCGCTTTTCTCTGAGTCGCTGAAGGCTTGGACGTCGGAGGATGAGACGTCCGATGACCTACATCTTGGTTTGTGGATCGGTATCACAGTAATGATTGCCGATCCGACATTGGTGGTTCAAGGAGTACTATCGGAGTCAAACACGAACATTCTCGGTCCAGTATTTTCCATTGTTCTGTTTGCAATATTCTCCTTAATTGGTGGCATCATCGCACTCCTAGTGAGGACGGTCGTTTCATTGAGCGGGAACATTGGACGCATCCTCGGGCCAATGTCAATTAGAATAAGGGCAAAAACGTGGGGCACTGGTTTGATACTGATCGGGATATGGTGGTCGCTGAGGGATTCCCTGCTTGTCTTCTCAACCATCCTGTGACAACCGAGACGATCATAAGCGTCCGACCACTCGTGCGGTATACCCAATGGGGGTATAGTATAACCTGGTAGTACTGTGGGCTCCAGTTGCACGGGAATGACGACGTGTGGGTTTCCTGATGGATATGATGACCAACTGGAGCACCGACCCGTCGCGACCCGAGAGCACGCATCGACCGGGTGCGTGCTGAGCGGAAGAAACCCGCTAGTCTGGGTTCAAATCCCAGTGCCCCCACCAAAATTTTTACCCATTTGTTCTGATTATCATGCGGTAGTTCATATCCCTGAACCCTCCAGCGTAGGACCATGGCGGGCTTCTCAGACAGAGCCAAGGCCATCAAACCCACTGGAATAAGGAGGATGTTCGACCTAGCCGGGGATGACGCGATACAGTTCGGACTTGGTGAGCCTGATTTCCAACCACCTCCAATAGCAATAGAGGCTTTCCACCGTGCGATGATGGAGGGCAGAAACAAATATACCTCGACAGGAGGATTGCCTGAACTCAGGAAAAAAATCGCTGATTCATGGAGGCATCTCGACGGAGATCTTGACGAGACAAGTGTCTGTATGACAATGAGTGGAACAAACGCTTTGTTGGATATTTTTCTAGCAATTGTGAACCCAGGGGATCAGGTTCTTATCCCCGAGCCATATTTTCCATTGTACCCTCCTGATGTGGTGATATGCGGTGGCGAGGCTGTCACATACCCTTGCACCTTTGAGAACGAATTCGTACCCGACCTAGCTGACCTGGAAAGCCTCGTGTCGGATAGAACCGTAGCAATACTCTACAACTTCCCCAGTAATCCCACTGGCGCAACTGTGAACCCCGACCAGCGGGACCTCTTGGTATCATTCGCCAGAAAACACGATTTGTGGATAGTGACTGACGAGGTTTACGACAAAATAGTGTATGATGACCCTCATGTGTCCTTCCTGGGCGCTGGATACGACAAGGTAATCATGCTAAACTCCTTCTCGAAAACCTTCGCGATGACGGGTTGGAGAATCGGATACGTCCTCTCACCACACAAAGAGGCCATGGAACAAGTGACAAAAATGCAATATTACGTCACCGCCTGTTCTAACGATGCTATGCAATACGCCGTTCTGGAGGCAATGGAGAAGGCCTCGAGTTACCCGGATGAGATGCGTATTGAGTTCCAAACTAGGAGGGACCTAATCACGACAAGATTGAACCAAATGGAAGGAGTCTCGTGCCACGAGCCGAAGGGGGCCTTCTACGTGTTCCCGAAATTTGAGATACCCGGGCTAAATAGTGAACAGTTGGCCATTGAGATGCTCAACGAAGGCGTCCTTTGTAGCCCAGGCTCCGCGTTTGGCGCCTCTGGAGAGGGCCATTTGAGATTCGCATACACCATTTCAGCACATGAAATCGATAGGGGCATGGATAGGGTCAAAACAGTCGTGGACAGGCTGAGGAGCACTAATCTCTCTCATTGAATTCCTCACCACCTCTCTCTGGCAGCATTCCATCCCTGATGTTGCCCACCATTTTACTTGGGTCCATCCATTCCGGGATTTCATAGCCGCCCGCCAGAACCGATATTGTGGTAAACGTTGCAATGGGCAGGACCCCCATTGCAACGATGAGGTCTACCAACGGGGTTCCACTCTCGTTTTGGTCCATTGGCAGAATCTCCTCAAGTATCAGGATATCAAACTCGATTGTCTGATCGGTTAGATCAATGCCCATGGCACTGAGCAGGAAACCCAATATCGTCCTCGCGACAAACCAATACACAATTACCGGCAGAACCCATGATAGTTGGGCGGTTCTACCAAGGAAGCGCCTCATGTAAGTGGCTGGCACCACAAGTTTGTCGGAGTATGCGACTTGCAACCTCATTCCCACCCAAAGCGAGGCCAAATAAACCAGACTCACTAACTCAAGCGTGGTACCTTCCTTGATCATGCCGCCCGGAAGGTACTCTATCGCGAGTATCGGTAGCGCAATCAGTATCGCTTGAATGGGGATGGCAAGGGTTTGCAACCCACCATGGACGAATATCAACTCGAAACGATCTCTCTGTCTGGATGTGATTGTTGCCAGTTGGCCAAAGGGGCTCATGGATAGCTCAGTCGATGCCCTGTCGACCCTTCTTGGATCTCTACTTCTACCTCTGATGCCTGTCGAGGCAAGCCATCCTCCGCGCATGGCAATGGATGCAGGCATCCATCCACTCATCGAGATTGCCAGAATTAGTGAGATCATGCCATAGAAAACGCCCGTCAAACATATCCAAGGTATCAGATCCCAGCGAAACAAAAGGTATGGACTGCCCTCTGTCCATCCGGTTTCGACGAGGCTGGTAAGCCCGAAGATGACTATCGGGACGAATGAAACCTGACCAAGAACTACCAACATCAGGAATATCCTGTGACGGCTGTCTTGGTTGAACATGCCAAGGTTCGGTGAAGTCAGAGGGATAAGTGCTTCACCTACGAGGGGGTTCAGCGCCTCACTTTTGAGGTATTGGCCATGGTACGGAAACTACCCACGATGTGAGAACCTCTATTTGTCACGCAACCGGCGGAAGGAATCATGATGGGCCGGACGACGATGCTAACCTTGCTTATCGTGATGCTCTTTTTACCGATTCAACAATTGGCAAATGAAGAATTCGACCACAGTCATCCATCAAATTCAACTGCGAAGTCAGTCACTGATTTCGAGGTCACTTCCGTCGTTTTTACCTCAACAGGAAACACATTACCAAGTTGGCAACAACCAGATGGTACTATGGAAGAATACATAGTTAGGGATGAGCCACTGAGTATCACTGTCACCATAACTCAAATCGGAATCGGCGCTCAGGGGCAATATGCAGATTACTATGTCAATGTGACACACCCAGTGGGAATCCCTCTAGCAGAATTTGTATCTAACGTAACACTCACAGGCGGCAGGGCTGATGCCCAGTCATTCACGTACGTGCCAAACTACTCTCACAGCGTACTAAGTGACGCAGGGGCGCTTAGCGGCGGATTGCTGGTCTCCGTGGAGATCGACTCTGGCGTCGGCATCGACGAGGACCCACTCAATGACGTGCTGGTCCGGGAGATCCCAGTTGCAGTCATGGACGACCCATTGGACGAGGGCTGGTGTTCCGATGTTGACGGTGATGGTCAGATGAACTGTCCAAACCCACCAAACTTGGGCCTGATCTGGATGACAGCTGGGTATGACGAAGACGGCACCCTCTCCACCGACCCTGATGATGCCGGACACTGGCGATTAGACTACTCGGGCAACGACTCGGCAGTGGGCTCCAATCATTGGCGGATTTCCGGAAACGATCAACTTGACTATGCAAGTGGAAGGATAGACCGTCTCCACCTCGGTTTCAGGGCCGCTGATACTGCATGCACAGACACTGGCCATGGTCTAGGGGATGGAAACCTGGACACTCAGATCAGTACCGTCCACGACACTTTCATGTGTGGCGCAGTTCTTAGAGGATACCAGTACTACTCAATGCAACTTGTGACTCACGCGAGGGGCGAGATGGGCCAGGGCGATTCTGTTTCCCTGCAAGCCGTCTCGGGATTAAACACACAGGAACTGAACCTTACCAACATGTCTCTTCCTGTAAATGGCACATGGGAACAGATAATTTGGGACATGTCAGACGTACACCCACGTGCTGAATACAGAATGTCTTACCTCTTCAGAAGCGATGGTACAGGGGCCACTACAGGCATTGAGGTGGACGGCTTCCTCATGTTCGCCATAGAGAAGATTCCAGAATACACAATATCAGTAGATTGCCAAGGGGACTACAAAGAGGGCATAGAAGCGCATGCAGTGATACCAGTCGGTGACCCGGTCGAACTGGCTTGTGGCATAACCAACAACGGCTACGTTGACATCACTCTGAGGATATACAGCGAAGTTACCAACACGTCATGGCCTGATCTAATTAGGATAGACACACCAGGGACGAACGATAAGGACTCGTTTATAGTGACCAAGAACATCAAGGCACAAACAACCATGCCCGCTTGGTTCAACCTCTCGATACCTGCAAGCGTATCTGTGGAATCCCTCGAATGGCACATCCACATCAACGACGGACTAACAAACGCGTCGAAGCTTGATTTGGGCCAGCCGCTCGTGCAATACATCGACGTCCAACCATCGTATTCTGGATTCGTTGATCTCGAGTTCAATCCTTCAGGCGGGGACCCACACCTGCAACTCTACCCCGGAGATACTGGCACAGTCCCTCTAACGTTCAGCAACACCGGCAATCAGATTGGAAGCTGGACACTAGGGGGGGCATATCTAGACGAACCAACGTGGGACCCTTCCCTGCTGGTCCATTGGTCGAACGACCTCGGTGAGACTGTAGATGAAATATACACTTCCATCGGCGAAGAGGTGGCTTTAATCCCACACGTATCTGTTCCTTCTGATGCCAACCCAGGGGTCTACGACCTCAGGCTGGACGTCAATGGCAAAGCTCCAAACAACTACCCTGCGGACAGGGTGATTCGAGTCGAGGTTCTCAATAAATTCGACCTGGAGATAATTCCAGAATTTAGAGAGGGGCAGATTCCTGCAGATAACATGTCGAGGATAGTCGAACTAGTTCTCATAAACCACGGTAACTCCGAGGAGGCTTTCGACTTGTTTGTCACCGCAGACCCCTCTCTAAGAGCTAGGCTTGGAACGCCCTCAACTCTAGGAATAGACCCGTTCGGCGGTGATACCACTGCACTTCTCCTCCTGCCAATGCCCTATGGTGTCGAAAATGAGACCTACCTTCTCAGGATCACTGCCAGGAGCCAATCCAACCCTCTGTACGAGGTGCAATCCACAATCACCCTGACGGTGCCATCTACCCAACTCGTAGAAGTCGCCGAGCTAGATATGTCCGAGGAGGTATACCGAGGAGGAGATGAGCCAAGGACGTTGCGGTGGGAGGTCTGGAACCGCGGCAATGAGATGGACCGATACCGACTCTCTTTCGACCACCTTGACGATGTGAATGTACAAAGCGGTGAGGATAACGATCTGACACCATGGATCCCCCCAGGCTCGTCTTACAACGTGACGGTTTCCTACAGCTTCGACTCTGGCACCTTTGGAGAGAGGACAGTCTCCATGGAGGCGAGGTCAGACATTGCTGCACAGAGAAACATAGTGGTATCAGACTCTGGCTCTGCGATATTTGACGTTGGATCTGTCGGTTGGCTCCAGATCTTTCCCGAACAAGCACTAACCACCATCACAGAAGAGGGCTCCTATGAGCTATCATTCTCGATCAGAAACCTTCACCCGTCCTACGAGCAGTTGGTCCGGGTTGACATAGACAGACAATCAGACTTATTCTTCAATGTCTTTGATGCTAGAGTCGATACAGCGGACCGGGATTTCGTCTTGGATTCTGATGAATTGCGACTTGTCAAGGTGACTGTCGTCATCAATGAGGCAAATCTGAGAAATCTGGAAGACAACACTATGGATTTCGACCTAACCATGCTTGTTGATACTGACATAGACAAGACGAGCAGCAGTACCCCGTTGAGGATGGTGAAGTCTAATCCTATTCAAGTAGGTCCAGATGTAGAGGAAATAGGCCTCACAGTTGGGAATTATGCAATTATCGCGGCAGGAGTTATTGGGGCATTGGCCATTCTCGTTGCAGCATTCAGAATTGTCCGAGGGGCTGGCGGACCGATGGAGGAGTATACCAACTTTGAACCTGAGAGTTACACCAGCTTCCTACCCATAGAGGACAAGGTTGCCAACTCAGCGCTGGGAGGGGCCCAGTCGATATTCGAACAACCTCCTTCACCACCCTCTGAGCCTACTGACCCAGAGCAATGATCGCTATCCGACAGTGGCAGCCCTTATGACGGATCCTCGGGTGGGTTGTCATACGGGGTGTCGAATTGACTAACTCACAACAGCCGATATTTATCTTGAAGGAAGGAACAACAAGAACCAGCGGTAGAACTGCACAGAGCAACAACATAGCTGCTGCGAAAGCGGTCGCTGAGGCCGTTAGGTCTACCCTGGGGCCGAAGGGCATGGACAAGATGCTGGTAGACAGCATGGGGGACGTCGTAATTACAAATGATGGGGCCACGATCCTGAAGGAAATGGACATAGAACACCCCGCTGCGAAGATGATTATCGAAATCGCCAAGACTCAGGAGCAACATTGCTTCGACGGCACCACCACAGCCGTGGTGCTTGCAGGCGAACTTCTGAAAAGGTCCGAAGATCTCGTCGAGCAAAATGTTCACCCAACCGTTATCTGTGAAGGGTTCCGCTTGGCCTCCGATAAAGCCATTGAGCTCATTGATTCACATGCCATAGATGTCGATGAGAAAACACTGGCTGAGGTGGCGAAAACAGCATTGACTGGAAAAAGCGCTGGCGCTGTCAAGGAATTCCTGTCAGACATCTGCGTCAGGGCAGTTGTCGCCGTAGCCCAACACGATGATGAGGGTATTTTTGTTGATCTTGATGACGTTAAGGTAGAGAAAAAACAAGGCGGATCAATCAAAGATAGCTCTCTCGTTGATGGCATAATCCTTGACAAAGAACGAGTGCACTCAGGCATGCCAAGGGCCATAGATGGGGCAAAAATCGCACTCGTAAATTCAGCGATCGAGGTCAAAAAGACCGAGGTCGATGCGAAGATACAGATCACAGATCCAAGTATGCTGTCTCAGTTTTTGGATGAGGAGGAATCTTACATCAAGGGATTAGTTGACAAGATTTCAGCCTCTGGCGCGAATGTTCTCATCTGCCAAAAGGGGATAGACGACCTGGCGCAACATCACATGGCAAAATCCGGGATCTTTGCGATTAGGAGGGCAAAGAAAAGCGACATGGAAGCCCTCTCTAAGGCCACAGGCGGGCGCGTGGTGACTACTTTAGAGGACCTCTCAAAAGACGATCTTGGGAATGCTTCAAAGGTTGACGAAAGGAAAATTGGTGATTCGGATATGGTGTTCATCACAGGATGCAAAGAAGCCAAGGCGGTCTCAGTTCTATTGCGAGGTGGCACAGAACACGTTGTCGACGAAATAAGAAGAGCGTTCGACGATGCCATAGGCGTTGTCTCCGTCGCTCATGAGGATGGCAAAGTATTGACGGGGGGCGGATCGGTACTCGCGGCCCTCAGCAGGGATTTGCGATCTTATGCCGAGGGAGTTGGCGGCAGAGAACAGATGGCAATAGAAGCATTCGCTGGGGCCCTCGAGGTGATACCAAGGACCCTAGCAGAGAATGCAGGCCTTGACCCAGTCAATACTATCATAGCACTAAGAAAAGCCCACTCCGAAGGGAAAACAACTCACGGAGTAAACGTGTATGACGGAGGAGTCGTTGATATGCAAGCTGGGAACGTGTACGAGCCTACGAGGGTCGTGGAACAAGCTATTCAATCTGCTAGCGAGACTGCTGTGATGATTCTACGTATCGATGATGTAATTTCCAGCAAAGGAGGAGCCCCAGAAATGGGGAGCGAATTTGATGGAATGGAAATGTAGTTTTTATGCGGATACCGAGTACTGCACTACCCCTGCAATCCACATGTTCAATAGTCGCTAATTTCTGGGGAAGATCAGCGGGGGATTGATCTTGGGCATCTTTAGCGTCTACATAGAGGAAGGATGCATTACATGTGATGCTTGCGAGGAGGCAGCACCAGAGGTTTTCGAGGTCACCGAGGACACCTGTTTCATCAAGTCAGACGTCAGGCTAGATGGGGGATTTGATCGGAACGACTCAAAGTCTGGATTGAAGACGGAAGTGGTACAAACATACTCCGACGACATACTTGACGCAGCAGATGGCTGCCCCGTTGATGTGATAATCGTAGTCGAGGCTAAAGCAGACGAGGCTGAGGTAGAAGAGACGATCACAGAGGTAGAGGTAGAGGTTCCTATCGCCGCAGAGGCACCGCAAGTCTCGATGGAGATAGAGGGGTTGGACGCCTTCCTATCTGCAGGTGACAGGACCCTGAACATCTTCTTTGGTTCGCAGTCAGGAAACTCAGAACAACTCGCCTCCAACTTTGCCAAGAGGGCCGGTGACTACGGCCTGGAAGGGATAGTTCATGACATGGATGGCTTCGACATCAAGAAGATGGCCTCGATGAGGAGAGTCGCTATCGTATGTTCTACGTGGGGCGAAGGAGAGATGCCAGACAATGCAGAGGCCCTCTGGCAAGCCGCGTCATCCAAAGATGCACCAGACATGAGTGGTATGGCATTCTCCGTTTTGTCGTTGGGCGACACCTCCTATGAGTTGTTTTGCCAATCGGGCAAAGATTGGGATGGGAGGCTCGAACAACTCGGCGCCAACAGAGTAGCCCCAAGAGTTGACTGCGACGTGGACTACGAAGCAATGGCAACAGAGTGGGCGCAAGAAGCTTTGACCATGCTCTCAGCCGTGGACGATTCCGGCAACCTACATGAGGAATTAATCGAGTCCATTCGAGAAATGGCAGATGGAGGAGCCTCTGTAGCAGATGGTGAGGACGGCTTCATCGTGCCAGATCTAACCTCTGATGAAATTGAGGTCCAATTGAACGTTTTCAGATATGATCCACATGAGAAAACTAGTGGTACTGACACATGGCTCTGCTCGCTGCCAGGCCATCTAACTCTTCTTGAGTCCTTGAGGGCTATTCAAAGAACTCACGATGGAAGCCTATGCTTCACGGACGGGTCCCCCCATGATCCCAATACTGCGATTGTTGTGAATGGCAGGATTACTCTACCCGGCGTGTCTAGAATAGAAACCCTGTCGAATGGTAGGCCTGGCGCGCTTAACCTCCACCTGGAGCCTCTTCCAGGATATGATGTGATCAGAGACCTTTGTGTTGACTTTGGTGCATTGACGAAGAAGCGTGAAGAGGCGTCGCTTTGGCATGTCTCAAGAACTAGGGAAGCAATAAGATCTGAACAAGGTACATTGATTGGACCGATGGATCCCTCCGAAGCAATCGCACTCCATAAGATGTCTGACCCCTTCGGCGCCCAGGTACTACACTCATGCTCGGATTCCATAGCCTATTCTCAATCTTACCTCGGGCCCTCAGTATGCCTCGACCTCTGGGTCAAGAGGACAGACCCGAGAACCTCGACCAAGAGGGCTGAGGAAATAGACACGCTGTTGGGCGGGGCAAATGCAATCCTCGCGGAAACAGACCTAGCGCCGATAGGGAGGCAGCCCTTGGCAGGCAAAGAGATACAATCAGCACTATCTGATGCCAAGACAAGGGCACTGGAGCATAATGGCTACAACGGACGACATGGGAAGCATGTGTGGTGGTACGCATGGACCATGAAGAGCAGTGGGAGAGTTAACGATACAGTGCTATACAGGCAAGTGCTGGGCCCTCTCGGGCTGCTCTCCAATCTCACTTCAGGAGTCACTGCCAGAATGTTGACCGGCTTCACAAGAACTGGAGGCAAGATGGTGAATGACATACTGGCATTGGTAGCACCGCCCGCTGGAATAGGAAAGATGCCAAGGCAGTTCAACAAGAGAGTTGACGATCACTACGAAGTAGTTTCAATATTCAACAGCCTAGATAGTAGATTCTGAGGTGAGATCGAATGCCAATCCGATTTGCATATCATCCGGGGAATGTAGCTCATAGCAGCGCACCTGAGGTGGATGAGACGATGAGGGCTGCATGCCGTTCCCTCGACATAGAGTTGATCGATATGCCAGGTGCAACAAGTTGTGGAGCAGGAATATTGGGGCAGGCAAATCGTCGCCTCCAGATCACCCTCAACGCTAGGACAATGTCAATCGCCGAGGATCTTGGCATGGACATCATCACCCCTTGTGCGACAACGGCCGCCACACTATTCGAGGATTTGATGATGCTCAAGGCCGACTCTAGCTTGATGGGGGAAGTCAACAGGACACTCGAAAAAACCACGGGAAGAGTGCTTGAGGGATCGATAAAGATTAGACATCTTCTCCAAGTCATCCTAGAGGAAATAGGTATCGAGAACTTTTCAAAGAAGGTAAAGAATCCAATTCCATCCCCCCTTGCGCCTTACTACGGTCCGAACCTCCAGCAAGTCGGTCTGATAGGCGGCGACGATGTCTTCGACCCTTGGTACATGGAGAGTGTCATTGAGGCAGGCGGAGGAGATCCCATCAGATATGCCTCACGAACCTCATCTGCTGGCACACCGGGAATTTTCTCAGAGGAACAAACCGTTCTCCGCCAATCCGCAAATATCCTCTCAGATGCTAAAACCATGGGAGCACGCATGATGATCAGTGCCTGCACATTATCTCATGGAGTGCTAGACATATACCAAGGAAAAGCCTCTAGATCAACTGGCCTAAACACCAATCTGCCGGTGATCCATTTCTGTGAGTACGTAGCATTCCTCACCGGGAATTTCCCAACGAGGCTAGCCATGTTGAAAACTAGGGTGGCGGTTATCGGCGACTAGTCAATCTGACGGCTCCACCTTCAAAATTCATCTAGACCTGATTGGCCTGATGGCCGATATGCCGCAGGCTTCGCCCTCTTCTCTTCCTCAATGGCTGAGATGGCCATGCTCGAACCGGCCTCTTCTGCTTTGGGAAACTCATACTTGTTTGCTTCTCGCTCGTTCTTGATAAAACGCCCTGGATCGATTTCACCTCCGATGTCCTCAATCGAGAAGGACCCCAAAAGGCTGTAATTGATTGGGCCCCCTTTCAGCGCCCTTCTCACAGCATGAATTGATTTCATCATCGCCATTTCCCTTCGATGTGATGCTATGGCTGCAGCCTCATCCCTCGTCCCCTCTGCAATGAGTACAACGACGTCTCCCTGACGCCTTCTCCCTGTCCTTCCACGTCTTTGGATTGTCCGGGTTTCACTTCCAACAGGCTCGTAGAATATCACTAGGTCAGCTGAGGGTATGTCCAAACCCTCCTCACCTACTGAGGTTGCAACAAGAATGTTGCCTAATCCCTGTTTGAACTCACTGATAGTTTGGATCTGCTCCTTGGAGGTCAGCCCGCCTTCCGGCCTTTTCGACTGGCCTACAAACCTCAAGGGGATGGCACCTTCGATTCCTTCAATTGCTCTGTGGATCGAGGCAACGGTATCTCTGAAGTTAGCGAAGATAATAATTTTCGACTCAGGACTTCGACGGAGACGCTCTGAGACCAGCCTCCTGACTGTTCCTATTTTGGTGTGAACTTCATCCAATGCGTCTAGTTTGTTTCGCAAATCCGTCACCCTGTTGTCTGAAAGGAAGGCTCTTGTCGATTTCTTGGACGCTGAGGACTCGCTTGACTTCCTTCTGAGGAACTCTCGGGCAGCACCTACCCCCTGGGATAGTATGTGATTTATCAGGTGATTGAGGGTCAATGCTAGAGCTAACCTGGAAACCGAAGCGAAAGCCGTCCCATCCCCCCTAGAAATGGCGCCCCTCGCCCTTTCCATAGCACTAGACAAGCCTGAGTAGGTCACTTTCCCCTCATGGACGTATCTACCCAACCTCCTCTCTGTGTCGATCAACCCCTCTTGCCATTGCTTCAATGGACTCGCGAGTTCGACCAGCTCCTCGGGAACCTCTACCCTGACCTCAATTAACTCGAGATCCGAGAGGTACCTCTTGAGCCCTGAATCTGTTGATGACCTGGTGTGGATCCTATCAATGCCCAACCTGCGACAGAGAGCTTCCACATGGCTCTTGGAGTACCCAGGACTTGCTGTCATGGCTAGAATTTTTTTCCCTCCCCGAATAATGAACTCGTCGCAGGATTTTCCCATCGCGTGACTCCCGACAGAGTGATGGGCCTCATCGACGATTAGTATCTCAATGGTGGAGGGGTCAATTAAACCACTCAAAACATCATTGTGGAACACTTGGGGCGTGGCTATGATTACCATTGATGAATTCCAGAGTGGCTTCCTCTTTTCCGCTGCCGTAGAACCAGTAAGTGTTGAGACGGAAACTTCTCCCGTCAGCCAGTTCGTGAGGGTGCTCTTGTGCTGTTCAACCAGCCCAACTGTTGGCGCGAGCATCACAGCTCTTCCTCCTTCGGATATCACTTCTGCTACCACCATGGCGGAGACTGCGGTTTTTCCAGCAGCTGTTGGGTAGACTAACAATGTGGAGCATTCAAGTGCCTCAGCAACCCCTTCCAGTTGATACGCTCGAGCTTCCACTGCGGATCTCTTGAGCCGGGGGTGATCCACAGTCGGAAGCATAATGCTCACACACCGTCAACCAAGGTTCTAAAGGGTTACAATCGATATATGTCTAGCCAGAGGCAGTGGGTTGCTTTCCGATTCGTTCATAAATGATGGGCAGGTCGGAAGGCCGCTCGTATTGAGGAGTACCAGACACAACAGGGCTCTGTGAATGCAACCCAAGGCGACCAAAACCCAGTCGGGAATTGGTCTCCGGTGTCACGGTCCTCTCCTTGAGATATGGGCCCGTCGACAGCCGTTTTAACGGCTTGAGGCGGTAAACGAAACGGAGACAAAAACATGGCGGACAAGCATAGACCCCGGCGCGGAAGTATGGGTTTCAGCCCTCGCAAGCGTGCGAATCGCCCCTACGGGACGATCACGGCTTGGCCCTCGACAGAATCAGAGTCGATTCGCGTACAAGGGTTTGCTGGGTGGAAGGCAGGAATGACGCACGTCCTTCTCAGGGATCTGAATCCTTCATCCACCAGTGCTGGCCAAGAAGTTAGGAAGGCAGTCACCGTAGTTGAAACCCCGCCGATGAAAGTACTCGGAGTGCGGGGATACATAATGGACCCATATGGACTCAGAACAGCAGGAGAAGTATGGTGTGAACCCGATGATCTGCCTGATGGACTAACCCCACGACTTGCAAACGCCACCAGAGGGGAAAGAGACGCCTCCGAGGGAAGGAAGCCCTCCAAGCGATCAGGCAGGATACCAAACCGAGGGACTGGATTTAACCAGGCCGCATTTGACTCCCTGTCGTCATCAAATCTTGTTGAGGTTCGCCTCATAGCCGCTACACAGCCAAAGCTTGTCTCCGGCTCTCCCAGCAAGACTTCTGAGATAATGGAACTAAACTTGGTTGGAGGTACATCAACAGAGAAATTAGAATGGGCGAAGGAGAGATTGGGCTCAGAGATAACGATAGAAGATGTATGGGAAGGTGGTCAAGAAATAGATGTGATTGGCATTACAAAGGGCAAGGGATTCCAAGGGTCTGTGAAGCGCTGGGGTGTCAAACTGCTAAGCCACAAGAACAGCAAAAAGCGAAGACAAGCGGGCAACCTAGGCGATTTCGGCACCGGCTACGTCAGATCCACAGTACCTCAAGCCGGTCAAATGGGTTATCATCAGAGGACGGAACTCAACAAGCGTCTTCTCAGAATATCGAGCCCTTCAACGAACGAGATTACTCCCGCAGGTGGTTTCCTCAACTATGGCGAGGTCAAAAACTCCTATGTGCTAATCCAAGGGAGCCTTCCCGGCCCTGCCAAGAGACTACTCAGACTGAGAGACCCAATTCGCCCAAGAAAGAACGCCCATCCCGTTGATCTGACGTACGTCAGCACTGCGTCCAAACAAGGTGTGTGATATTATGAAGGCAACAACATACTCCTTGAACAATTCAATATCTCAGATTGAGGTAGACGCAGGGTTACTCTCGGAAACATATTCCGTATCTGTCGAAGATGGATCAAAAATTGACCTTCCGGACTCATTCTCATCCCCGGTAAGGGAGGATATCGTGAGGAATGCAGTGCACTCTTCCAGAGCCAACAGGAGACAACCGTACGGCCACAGGAATCACGGTGGAAAGAGAGCTCCTCAAGCAGGCATGAAACACTCTGTGGAATGGTGGGGCAAGGGTCGTGGTGTATCCCGAATTATGAGGAAGACCGGCCAGAGAACAGCAGCCCAAAACCCTCACACAAGAGGCGGCAGGAGAGCACACGGCCCCATGGTTGAAAAGGATTGGTCGATGAAGTTGAACGCCAAGCAAAAGAGAATTGCACGTGATTCCGCAATTTCCGCGTCATGTGACCCGGAGATAGTTGCCTCGAGAGGACACAAATTCGAGGATGGTTTGAGATTCCCCATCGTAATCGATAGCTATACTGAGGTAAACAATGGGAAGAGCGAGTCTCACAACCCGGAAAAAATTCCCATCTCCAACGGAACTAGAAAATTCGTGTCGATCATGCATGGACTAGGACTCGGGATGGACCTTGAAAGGGCTAAGAAAGGTAGATCAATTAGAGCTGGAAAGGGCAAGATGAGAGGAAGAAGGAGGAGGACTCCAAAATCCGTGTTGTTGATAGTCTCAAACATGGATTCTCTCGCAAAATCCGCAAGGAACGTCCCCGGTGTGGATGTGGTGGCTGCCAAGGATCTCTGTGCTGAGGATCTGGCACCCGGCGGAGACATAGGGCGACTGGCCGTTTGGACGGCTGATGCCATCAAGGAGATGAGGTGAGAGATATGAAAGACCCTTATTCCATCATTCAAATGCCATGGATCACGGAGAAGACCCTGGAGGCCAGAAGGATATCTGACGGCGATGATCCAAGACAACAAAACAACAACAGGCTGGAATTTATCGTCAGGAGGGAATCAACCAAGCCTCAAATCAAGGCTGCTGTCGAATCCCTTCTGGACGTCAAGGTAGCGAAAGTTAACACACGCATCACAAGAACAGGAAAACACGCAAGTGTTCGATTGGCAGATGGCTATGATGCTGAAGAAGCAGCGTTGAAGTTGGGAGCATTCTAATCAAGGTGGTATTATGGGTAAAAGGACACGCTCGCAACGCCGTGGATCAAGCCCCAAGAACCGGGTGTCTAGCCACCGATTCCCTGCCACTAATTCTCTCCCCAGGGTCTCAGAGCAAATGGGAGAGGTTGTTGACCTAGTACACAGTCCTGCACACACCGCTCCCCTGGCAAAGCTTCGCTTTGAAGACGGTACGTTAGGCCACATGGGCGCTCCAGACGGAATCAGCATAGGTCAGAAGGTCGCATTCTCAACCAAAGTCAGCTTGAGGCCTGGAAATGTGACCATTTTGGATCAGATACCTGAGGGAACACCGGTTTGCAACGTCGAAGCAAGGCCGGGAGACGGTGGAAAATTCGCTCGATCTGGTGGGAACTCAGCTTTCGTTGATACTCGGATGGGCGACAAGGTGAGGATCAGGCTTCCAAGCGGCAGTCTGAAGGATTTACCTGCCAAATGCAGAGCTACAATTGGCGTACTTGCTGGACATGGAAGGACTGAGAAGCCAATCATGAAGGCAGGCGCTGCGCACAAGAGAGCCAAGGCTAGGGGGAAGCTTTACCCAACTGTCAGCGGAGTAGCCATGAACCCAGTGGACCACCCCCATGGCGGCGGGAACCATCAAGCAGTTCACGGACCCAACTCCGTACCGAGGACAGCTCCACCAGGGCAAAAAGTTGGCCACATCGCCCCGCGAAGAACCGGGCGTGGTAGAGTAAGAAAGGATTGAGGTGCGAAGAATGGCGAAATCGAAGAAGGTATTCCGCTCCCCCAAACTTGCCCGCAGGCAGGCAAGGAAGCGAAGATCCACGGTAGCTGAGCGAAGGAAGAAAGAATTCCTGTGGAGAGGCTATTCGATGGACGAACTCAAGTCGATGCCGTTGTACCCACCGGAGGAGGATCCGGAGGCACTCAGTATCGTGGCATTGCTGCCTTCTAGGGCGAGAAGGTCGTATGCGCGCGGGCTTTCAGAAGAGTGTGAGAAACTTTTGGAAAAGTTCGACAATACCTCTGGGGTGGTACGAACTCATTGCCGTGGGATGTACATCGTACCTTCGATGGTGGGGCGGACTGTCGGGATTCACAATGGAAGAGAGTTTGTGAAGGTCGACATACAACCGGAGATGATAGGTCACGCAATGGGAGAATACGCCCCAACCAGAAAATCCGTCAAGCACACTGGCCCAGGTGTGGGTGCAACCCGGTCTTCCAAGCACGTGGCACTGAAGTGAGGTGAAAATGATGAGCAGGATACAAGGACAGCCCCAAAGCGGGTACACTCAACTCTTGGAGGGGTCCTTCCTCACAACGGCAAGGGCAGTCAATTTGGACGTTCACCACAAACACTGTTATCAGATAGCCAAGTTCCTAAGAGGAAAAACTACCATTCAGGCGATTGAGTACCTAGAGAAGGTAATCAAGAAAGAGGCAGCCATACCCTACACAAGGAGATCTAGAAAGGGCAAGGGAGGAAACACAATGGCTGGTCATCGAAAGGGGAAAATGGGACCAGGGGCATACCCATACAAGGCCTCGATCGAATTCATCAGACTGATCAACAGCGCCATGGACAACGCGCGGCAAAGATACGACACCATCGATCCTGAAGAAATGGTCATCACCCACCTTGCAGCGCATCGTGGGCAGATTTCACGAGGCTTCAGGCCGAGGGCTCGTGGAAGGGCATCCCCGAAGAACCATTACCAAGTGAATCTCGAGATATTCTTGGAACATTTCGGAGAAGAGGAAGAGGAAGAGGATTTCTGAGGGATTTTTTATGACTAAACAAAACACAATCCGGAAGACAATTCACAGGAATGTAGAGCGCGAGCTTGTCAGGGAGTACCTTCTCAGAGAGACGGAGAGAGCCGGATATGGCGGATTGAAGTTTAACAGGACTCCTGAAGGAACAGAAGTCACCATTCAAGCAGAAATGGTAGGCAGGGTCTACGGCAGGAGAGGTAAGACCATCAGAGAACTTAACGACAGGTTGAGGGATGACTTTGACCTATTCCAACCACAACTGCAAGTCGAGGAAATAGATGAGCCTAGGTTGAACGCACAGGTCATGGCAAGCCGACTCGCAAGCTCGATTGAAAGAGGGTGGTTCTTCAGAAGAGCCGGACATGGGACTGTTCAGAATATCATGGATGCCGGCGCGAGGGGATGTCTAGTTATCTTGAGTGGTAAAATAACAGGTGCACGCCACAGGGTCCAGAAATTCCAAAAAGGCCACATCAAATATTGTGGACAGACAGCACTCGATGTAATGGAAAGTGGCTTTGCGACAGCCGTAAAGAAGCTCGGTACGGTTGGATGCACTGTCAAAATCATGAGGCCAGGGACCAGACTTCCTCATGAGATCATCATCCGAGAGAGGGCAGAGGCAGGCCTTCCGCCAGTTGTCGAGGATGCTGCTTGGAATACTGAAGAACAAAGTTCGGATCATACAAATCGCGGGGAGGAGGAGTGAAATGGGTCACCTCTCAACCCATGAGATAGATCAGATGTCCATGGAGCAAATGCTCCGAAGACTCGAGGAGATGAGGGAAGAGCTCCTACAGCTACGGGCTCAGCAGGCTCTAGGAGGGTCATCATCCAATCCAGGTGAATTCAAACAAACAAGAAGGAGCATTGCGAGACTCCTGACCAGTATCAACAAAGAGAGGAAGGAGTAGAGCCGATATGGCAGGGATATGCAATCTATGTGGTTTGCCAGAGGAATTGTGTATATGTCAGGAGATAGCTAAAGAACAGCAAACAGCAGTAATTTCAACAGCGAGAAGGAGGTATGGAAAGATGGTTACTATTGTTGACGGCATTGAAGACACCGCTATAGACATCAACCAGCTTGCAAAGACACTCAAATCGGCTTGCGCTAGCGGCGGAACTGTCAAAGGACGCACGATCGAACTACAAGGGGAGCACAAGAAAAGAGCCGCAAAAGTTCTGGAACAAAATGGATACAGGGTGGAGGTACGATGATGAGCCCGATGAATCAACCATGGCTTGCCAGGACGATTACGGTGACCCGATCAAAGGACGAAGGCCTCGTGGGTCTCAAAGGTATGATCGTTCATGAAACCAAGCGCACATTGAGAGTAAGGTCCCCAAAAGGTGTCCATGTCATCGCAAAAGACGTAATTAGTTTCACGCTCGATGGAAGTGACCTAGTCATCGAGGGATCTGAAGTGCTGCAAAAGCCAGAAGACAGGGTCAGCCGAAGATACAGGAGGAATCGTTGATGGGAGAAATTAGAGATATCGGTATCGATGTCGCAACACCTACAGGTGAATGGGATGGGAATCAAAACTGTCCATTCTATGGGAGCCTGAGGGTCAGAGGGCAGATCATTGAGGGCAAGATCGTATCAGCAGAAGGCATGGATAGTTCTGTAGTCCTCGAGAGGGAAACAACTCGGTACATGAAGAAGTACGAGAGGTATGAAAAGAGAACTCATCGCTACGTTGCCCACCTACCCTCGTGCATAGGAGGAGTCAACATCGGCGAGAGAGTTCGGATCATGGAATGCAGACCTCTATCAAAAACTGTGAAATTCTGTGTCATCGAAAAGGGGGAGTCAATTTGAAGGGAATTTCTAGTTCAGTGACCGACGCACTTCCAACACAAGCCCGGATGGACTGCGCGGACAATACAGGTGCAAAGATAGTCCAACTAATGAACGTACTCAGGAAAGGGGGCGTAGCAAGGAGATACCCTGCAGCAGGTGTTGGTGACTTGATCAGAGTGACTGTCAGAAGGGGAACCCCGGAGACTAGGAGGCAGATTTTCACTGCAGTCATCATAAGACAAAAGAGGCCATTCAGAAGAGTAGACGGAACATGGGTTTCATTCGAAGACAATGCTTGCGTTATTACAAACGAGAAAGGAGAACTTCGTGGATCGGATATCAAAGGTCCCGTTAGTAGGGAAGCAGCGGAGAGGTGGCCAAGAATAGCCGCCACTGCAAAACAAATAGTATGAGGAGGTGGAAGAATGTCAAGCAAAAAACCAGGGAAACAACGCAAGGCACAATTCAACGCCCCAATTCACGTCAAGAGGAAGCGAATTAGAGCGCGTCTGAGGACTGAAGATCCCGACCTCGCAGGAGTAAGGACCATCACAGTTAGAGTAGGGGATGAGGTAGAAGTCCTAAGGGGAGATTTCGGCAGCCCCAACTCCGCAAAGCCCGATACCAGAGGAAAGCGACTAGGACAAGCCAGGGGGAAGGCGGGAATCCGTGCCAAGATCGTCGGCGTTAACACGAATTCAGGAACTGTGAATGTTGACGGCGTCTCTATAACAACAGCAGATGGGAAAGAGGAGCCTCTTCCAATACATGCTTCAAACATAGTCGTCGTATCATTAGACGATACTGATCCACTTAGAATTAGCAAAATTCTCGAAAAAGCCGCAGGAGGGAAGAAAGAATGAGCAGTAGCCACATGAAACGACTAACCATGCCTAGGACATGGCCTCTCCCGAGAAAGACAGACGTTTGGGTGCAAAAACCAGACCCCTCCGGTCACCCGTTGGAATTGTGCATGCCCATTGGCATTATCCTGAGGGATGTTCTCGGACTCTCAAGGAGCCAGAGGGAATCGAAGCGAATACTCGCAACTAGGAGCGTATTAGTTGATGGAAGGGTCGTAGTAAAACACTCTCGGGCCGTTGGACTGATGGACGTCCTGACTGTCGGAGAAGACAACTACCGATGCGTTCTGGACACAAACGGTAAGCTCCGATACAGGCCTATTGCGAAGAAAGAGGCTGGAACTAAACTCTGTAGGGTCATAAACAAAACAACAATCAAAGGTGGTAAAACCCAATATACACTTCACGATGGAAGGACAATAATCTCTGAAAAGCCGGATGAATACTCCACAGGAGACAGCCTATCTGTGTCCCTTCCAGACCAGGAAATTCAAGCCCATCATCCATTTAAGCCAGACTCAATCGCCTATCTCATCGGTGGATCTCACGTCGGCGAAGTCTCTAAAATCCAAACCATAGAGGTAAAACGATCGACTAGGCCGAATGAAGTTTCATTCGAAGAGTTCGGTACTATCGCCTCATATGCTTTCGTGATCCCAAGCGAAACCGCTCTACCACTGGAGGCCAAATCATGAGTAGCCCAGCAAACCCTATGCTTACTCCGAGGATCACAAAGGTCACCGTGAACATAGGTGTAGGTGAGGGAGGCAACAGACTCATCCTAGCTGAAAAGGTCCTGGAATCACTGACCAAACAAAAGCCAGTGAGGACGCTTTCCAGGAAGACCAATCGAGACCTAGGGACCCGGATCGGGGCTCCCATAGGGTGCAAGGTGACAATTAGAGATTCAGAGAAGGCCCATGAGTTCTTGAAGAACGCATTATGGGTCAGGGAGAATACCATCCATGGCTGGTCTTTCGATGACTCGGGGAACCTCTCCTTCGGAATTGCGGATTACACCGATTTCCCAGAGATGAAATATGATCCAGACATCGGGATTTTCGGCCTCGATGTTAACGTTGTGGTCGAAAGGCCGGGACACAGAGTTCAGAGAAGGAGGCATGCGTCAAGCAGACTGCCGATGCAACACCGAGTCTCTAGGGAAGAATGCAAGACTTGGTTCAAGGATACCTTTGGAATCACAATCATGGAGGAGTAATTCAATGGCACGCGAACATGGTGAGGAGATTGGCAGGACAATCGGATGCAGGCGATGCGGAAGAAAGCGCGGGATGATCAGGAGGCACGGTCTAAGACTCTGCAGGCAATGTTTCCGCGACATGGCCCCGGAAATAGGATTCAAGAAATTCAATTGAGGTGATATGATGCAATTTGACCCGTTATCCGACGCTTTTGTGAGAATATATAATGCCGAACAGGCTGGCCACTACGAAGTCTCCATCAATCCAGCAAGCAAGCTATTGGAGAGCATGCTCACAATCATGCAATCATCAGGCTACGTAGGTGAGTTTGAAAGAATTGCAGATGGCCGCGGAGACGCCTTCCGCGTAGAACTAGTAGGCGCAATTAACAGATGCGGCGTTATCAAACCTCGACATTCAGTGAAAAGAGCTGACTTCGACAAGTGGGAATCCAGATACCTTCCAGCGAGGGACTTCGGCCTACTGATAGTCTCCACAAACCAAGGCGTGATGAACCACCACGAAGCCAAGAAGGAGCGCGTGGGCGGACGATTATTGGCGTACATTTTCTAAAGGAGGAATAAGGATGCCAGCACTTGACAGCTTGACACACAAAATACCCCTGCCGGACGGGGTTTCGGCATCAATTGAAGACGGATCCGTCACAATCTCCAAGGACGGCGCATCGATAACCAGAGAATTTAGGAATTCGAGGCTATCAATTTCAGTTGATGACAAGAGCATAACTGTGTTTTGCGATCTTCCCAGGAGGAAACACAAAGCAATCGCAGGGACATGGCATGCGCACCTCAAAAACATGGTCCGGGGCATCGATACCGGGTTTGAATACAAACTCAAGGCGGTCTATTCTCACTTCCCAATGACTCTCAAAGTAGAAGGGAATACCATGACCATCACAAATCTGTTTGGTGAGAAAGTACCTCGCAAGGCCGCTCTTCCATGGACTCCATCCGAAGTACAGGTCAAAATAGAGAACAAGACGGACGTGACGGTGACTGGAAGCGATAGGGAGAAGGTCGGACAAACTGCGGCCAACATTGAAAGAGCTTGCAAAATAAAGAAAAGGGACAGGAGAGTATTCCAAGACGGAATCTACATTGTCTCCAAGGGCGAGGAGTGAGGAATATGGATTACGAATCAATGACAGTCGCCGAACTAAAGGAGATACTCAAAGCCAGGGGGCTGAAAGTCAGTGGCAAGAAGGCAGAACTCATTCAACGATTGTCAGAAAATGAGACAACGAATTCCGCAACTGCAGACCCTCAAACCTCCGATGAGGAAAATAAATCCGAAGAAGATTTCGAAATGGAAGACGCCGATGATTTCGAAGAAGAATTCTACCAAGACGAGTGGGATGTAGATGAAGAGTACGCTCCCAAACAAAAACCATCACTCGACGACGACACAAAGGCAGCGTTAATGGTTAGGAAAACCCAACGCGCAACCATGCCCAAATTTAGACGACAGGAATGGTTCCGCTACTACAGACTAGCACGGACTGGCTGGAGGAAACCCAACGGGTACCAATCAAAACAAAGGCTCAACATGAAATACAGGACGCCGATGGTTAGAATCGGACACAGGAAAATCGCATCAGTGAGAGGCTTGCACCCCTCAGGCTTTGAGGAGGTACTCGTCAAGACTCCATCAGACTTGGAGGGACTCAATCCTGACTCACAGGCTGTTAGGGTCAGTGCGGGCGTCGGTAATCGAAAGAGGACCATTATACACAACAGAGCTGATCAATTAGGCCTTAGAATCCTAAACCGGCGAAGAATCCAAAGAAAGGGGGACTTGCAATGATAATTTCAAACCAAAAGAGACTTGCTGCGGACATACTATCTCGCAGAGAAGGTAGGACCGTAGGCATCCACAGAATCTGGATAAACCCAGATTACCTGGACGACGTGACGAATGCCGTACAAAAGGACGACGTTAGACAGTTGATAGAGGAAGGCGTGATCAAAGCGAGGCCATTAGTCGGGAACAGCCGAGGCAGGGCAAGAAAAGCTGAGGCACAGAAGGCCAAGGGCCGAAGGAAGGGGCACGGCTCCAGGAAGGGGACTGCAAACGCGAGAAACCCAAAAAAGCACAGGTGGATGAAGACCATCCGCGCCCAACGAAAGGCATTGAAAGAAATGCGCACAGACTCCACCCTAACCCCCTCACAATACCGTCTCTTCTACAGGAAGGCAAAAGGAGGCTCCTATCGTTCCGTTGCACACCTGAAGAGCAACATCGAACTTGAGGGAATTGACATAGGAGGCGAGGCATAGTGCCATCAGGGAAGAATCAGAGACTTCGCTACAAGCGGAGAGAAAGCGGACTAACGGACTACCGAAGAAGACTACGTCTACTAAGGGGAAACATCCCTCGCGCCGTAGTGAGGGTCAGCAATACACAAACCACATGCCAGCTCGTGGAGTACGCCAAACAGGGCGACAGGGTACTTGTTCAGATGAAATCATCCAACTTGGCCAAGGAACACGGATGGCCTTCTGACGCATCTAAAAAGGCAATACCCGCCAGTTACCTCACAGGATACGCACTGGGTAAGAAAGCCGTTGCATCAGGAGTAAAAACAGCGGTATTGGATATAGGTCTCGCCGCTTCAAGTAATGGGAACAGAGTCTATGCAGCACTCAAAGGAATGGTGGATGCAGGGCTAGAGATCCCCCACGGCGAGTCTGTACTCCCATCAGAAGATCGCCTCATGGGACGCCACATCAACGATACACTGGAATCGCAGGTCGAGACTGCAAAATCCAGCATAGAGGAGGCATACGCATGACCGAAGAAGAAACCACGGAGACTCAAGAAGAAATTCCTGTCTTGGCAACAGGCCTTTCAATAGCATTCGGCTATTCGGACGCACCTGATCCAGAACCGGGATCTAGGCGAAGGGGCGGGCCAGATAGGTTCGCAGATCTGAGACAATGGCAGCCTAAAACCAGACTCGGACGGATGGTCATGAATGGCGAGATACTCAACTACAATCAGGCCATGGCCACAGGCCTACCAATAAGGGAAGTCGAAATCATCGATGCCTTGATCCCGAACCTGGAAGAGGATGTGCTAGCAGTAAATATGATCCAGAGAATGACCGACTCAGGTAGGAGGGTCAGATTCAACGTTCTCTGTGTGGTCGGGAACCAAGACGGTTACGTCGGTCTAGCCATATGCAAGGGGAAAGAGGTAGCCAGCACCATCCAAAAAGCAATCACAAAGGCCAAAATGAGCCTAGTACCCGTCATGCGAGGGAATGGATCATGGGAGTCTGGGCAAGGTCCAGGCAAGAGCGTTCCGATCAAGGTCACTGGTAGATCGGGATCAACAAGGGTCACGCTCATGCCAGCACCGGCTGGAAAAGGCCTAGTAATTGGCGATACAGGCAGAAGAGTCCTCAACAAAGCAGGGATTACAGATGTTTGGTCATCAACGTCAGGCCAAACAAGGACCACCATCAACTTCGCTCAGGCAACATTCAATGCCCTCAAACAGCTCAATATGACGAGGATCGGAGATCGAGACAAACAGCGATTGCACATCACCCAAGGGGAGGGCTCGGTTTGACTTTCCTCGTAATTCGTGTTCGCAGTGACCGCGGTGTGGAGAAATCTATCCGTGAGACAATGTCTATGCTGAATTTGACAAAAGTGAATCATGCGACAATAATCCCCGAAAGGCCGACATATGCCGGCATGCTCCAAAAAGCGAAGGATTTCGTGACTTGGGGGGAAGTCGACGCAGCCACAATTTCAAACCTGCTCAGAGAGAGGGGTAGGATGACCGGCGATAAGCCGGTTGACGACGCTGCAATATCTTCTGGTAGCGAATACGGGTCGATAGAGGACTTCGCAGCGGCCCTGGCCTCCGGAGATGCAACACTCAAATCGGTGGATGGATTGAAACCCGTTCTACGACTACATCCGCCACGGGGCTCGAAAGGGTGGGGCGGAATCAAGAGGTCCTACACGACAGGCGGTGCCTTGGGATTCAGAGGCTCAGATATCAGTGAATTGGCATCAAGGATGGTATGAGGGGATCAAATGGTTTCGAGAACAAACAAATTTAGAGGGCGGTCCAGGTACCATGGTCGAGGTAAGAAAGCAGGCAGAGGCGCCGGAAAAAGAGGTGGAAGAGGCAACGCTGGTCTGAACAAGCACCGCCTAATGACCCGTCTGAAATATATGCCCAAGCATTGGGGCATGCACGGCTTCAATCGAGACCCAAGCCTTAGAATCGTACACAACAGTGTCAATGTATCCCAATTGGAACAGCTGTTCCCTGATGAAGAGAAAATAAACCTCTCTTCCCATGGATATGACAAACTACTCGGATCCGGGAGAGTCACGAAATCACTGCACGTATCAGTAGAGCACGCCTCTGCCAAGGCAATCGAAAAAATAGAGTCCGCTGGTGGGTCAGTGACCCTCGAAGCCGAAGATGAAGAATGGGAAGAGGAATAACCGAGGCGGGTGAGAGGAGATGGAGGGCAGAAGACCGAATCTAATCGCCCTTGTCATTGTAGCTTCCATTTATTGGGGGTCTTTGGTATGGTGGCAGCGTGATCGCCTGTTTGGAGACAGTTCCGCAGACCAGACATGGGCCCTCACACTACTTGGCGTCTCATTTCCATATGTTGGTTTCGTCATATGGGGTGTGACTAACGACCTGCCAGAATCCATGGCAGAATCCGCATTTGGCCGATGGTTCAAACCTGTGATCTGGCTAAGCTCAGTCACCGCCATGGTCGTTTGGGGCTGGTTAGACCAACAAGCTGTCGGTTTCCTGCTCGTCGGAGTAGCTCTGCTCGGACTAGCCGCTGGACTCTCATTGTCATGCCTGATGTACAGTGGACCTGAATCTAGCAGACTTTACGCCCTTAAGCGAATGGTCGACGTTTACCCCTCAATCGTCAAGCCCGATGGCCATGTCAGATTCAACCAGAAGCTCTGGACCACGGTGCTCGTCCTCATCATCTACTTCATGATGACGAACGTGATGATTTGGGGCCTGTCGGATTCAACCTTGGATGTATTCTCCTCGTTTAGAGCGATAATGGCCGGCGCCTCCGGTTCAATCATGCACTTAGGAATAGGCCCCATTGTCACCGCCTCCATAATCATGCAGCTATTCTCCGGTGCCAAGATCATACAACTCGACCTGCAAGACTCAGCTGACAAACAACTGTACCAAGGGATTCAGAAGATTCTCGTCCTACTCATGATCCCGATAGAATCAATACCCCAGGTCTACGGTTTCCTAGACCCGCATGAGAGCCTAATCCTAGATTTCGGCGTGGGTTGGGCCAACACGATAATCGTTGTACAGTTGTTTATCGGCTCTTACCTCGTCTTCCTACTCGATGAGTTGGTATCGAAGTGGGGAATTGGAAGTGGAATTTCTCTCTTCATTGCGGCAGGAGTGGCTCAATCCACGTTTGTGGGGACCCTGTCTCCACTGCCGAGCGTCAGTGGCTCCCCCCTGTCGTTCGAAAATCCTCCTGCAGGAACGCTACCGATGATTTTCTACACGCTCAGAAGCGCCACAAACTCACAACTCGTATCTCAAAACGGTTTTGAACAAATACTGCTTAATCACTCCAACCCGATAGCCGCATTGGTTTCGTCGATAATTGTTTTCCTGGTGGTAGCATATGCCGAGTCATCCAAACTTGAGCTCCCCCTCGCCCATGGCAAGGTAAGGGGACATAGGGGTCAGTACCCGATCAGGTTAGTCTATGCGAGCAACATTCCTGTCATCCTCATGGCGGCGCTCCTGGCAAACGTCAACATGTTCACGCTCCTGTTCTGGAGCCACCCGGTCTTATCCACAGTCCCGATACTCGGTAGGAACGGATGGGGCTCCAAGGCACATTGGTTTGGAAGCTACGAACCCGGAGCTACCACTCCCTCGGATGGGTTTGCATGGTATAGCTCGATGGTGAACGGTGTAGGGGATTGGCTAATCCCACTACTGAATCAGACTGGGGATGCTTATGGACACAGCCTAGGCCAAGTCATGGTCCATGTCCTCACGTATGTCACCTTCATGACACTCGGAAGTATGGTTTTTGCAAAATTCTGGATAGAGACTACCAACATGGGGCCAAAGGACGTTGCTAAACAAATCGAACGCACAGGTATGCAGATTCCCGGATTCAGGAATAATCCCCAAGTTGTAGAAAGGATCCTTGAGAGGTACATCCCGCCTGTCACACTATTCTCTGGCGCTTTCGTGGGGTTGCTCGCAGCAGGCGCAGACTTGCTGGGAACTGTCGGGAATGCCACTGGGACTGGGTTGCTGCTCGCAGTCGGCATCATTTTGAGAACTTACGAGCAAATACAGAAGGAACAAGCAATGGAAATGCACCCAGTTCTGCGAGAATTCTTCGGAGCGACTTAGCAAGAATAACGCTAGTATGCGCTGCATCGTAAGAAATAGTCCACACGTCATGTTGATATACGGACCGCAAGTCGGAGGCGCGCTGCGTCTGACGGGCGTTGGAGACTGAACCCCTCGGGGTCGTGAAGTCATCATTCACGTCAGTCGTTGCCGAGGAAGTGCGGTCCCGAACCAAGTTCGGGGCTTAGATTGGTGATCCACGACGAAAATCCTCCTGTTATCAGGAGGTGTGCAAGGTGCAGATATAACATTCTCACCGCTAAGCACTTTAAGTTTCAATAGTCAACGACAACTCAAGCTCCAGCAAGGATCGTGATTACGCGCACGCGAAATCCGGTTGATCCTGCCGGAGGCTACCGCTATTGGAGTCCGATTAAGACATGCGAGTCGAGAGCTTTCGGAGCTCGGCATACTGCTCAGTAACACGTGGGTAACCTGCCCTGTGCTGGGGGATAACCTCGGGAAACTGAGAACAATACCCCATAGTCCACTACGCCTGGAACGGTGAGTGGATGAAAGCCCCGGCGGCACAGGATGGGCCTGCGGCGTATCAGGTAGTAGGGGGTGTAAAGTACCCTCTAGCCTTCGACGCGTACGGGTTGTGAGAGCAATAGCCCGGAGATGGATTCTGAGACAAGAATCCAGGTCCTACGGGACGCAGCAGTCGCGAAACCTTGACAATGCGGGAAACCGTGATCAGGGGACTCCAAGTGCCAGGAGTAAGATCCTGTGCTTTTCTTTTCTCTTCAAAGGATTTGGAATAAGAGGTGGGTAAGGACGGTGCCAGCCGCCGCGGTAATACCGGCGCCTCGAGTGGTAGTCGATTTTATTGGGCCTAAAACGTCCGTCGCCGGTCTGGTGCATTCGTGGGTAAATCAACCCGCTCAACGGGTTGAATTCTGCGAGCACGGCCAGACTAGGGACCGGGAGAGGTGTGGGGTACTCTCAGGGTAGGGGTAAAATCCTGTCATCCCGAGCGGACCACCTGTTGCGAAGGCTCCACACTAGAACGGATCCGACGGTCAGGGACGAAGCCTAGGGGCACGAACCGGATT
>ENA-OSEY01000113-OSEY01000113.1-marine-metagenome-genome-assembly--contig:-NODE-113-length-56644-cov-5.071119_pt1 | contig 56644 bp, 46 predicted proteins | sample MGYA00248465_ERZ534230 | MGnify/ENA primary metagenome ERZ534230 (study PRJEB26409, sample SAMN06344110) | marine metagenome | isolation source: Sea water from surface | place: Atlantic Ocean:Southern... | reverse complement strand
CGGACGATCAGACCAAATGTTCAAGATCCTAAGTTAATGGATGATTTGGTGAATCATAACGTTAGGATCATAGGCAAGGAGCGTGAAGAGCCTAGCCTATTTTCTCAACTGCTTGTAGCAGCCTTCCCAATTTTACTTATCTTGGCTATTTTTGTCTTTTTTATGCGTCAAATGCAAGGCGGTGGTGGTGGTCGAGGCGGGCCTATGAGTTTTGGCAAGAGCAAAGCGAAACTACTTACAGGCGATCAAATAAACACTACTTTTGCAGATGTTGCAGGTGTGGATGAAGCAAAAGAGGATGTCGGAGAGTTGGTTGAATTTCTCAGTGATCCTGGAAAGTTTCAAAGGCTGGGTGGACGAATTCCAAAGGGTGTACTAATGGTAGGACCTCCAGGGACGGGTAAAACACTTCTAGCCAAGGCAATAGCTGGGGAAGCCAAAGTTCCATTTTTTTCTATTTCAGGATCCGACTTTGTTGAGATGTTCGTTGGAGTAGGAGCCTCCAGAGTTCGAGATATGTTTGAACAGGCAAAAAAACAAGCGCCATGTATTATTTTCATTGATGAGATCGACGCAGTTGGCAGACATCGTGGAGGTGGATATGGTGGTGGTAATGATGAGAGAGAACAAACATTGAACCAGTTATTGGTAGAAATGGATGGATTTGAAGGTAATGAGGGCGTGATTGTGATAGCTGCCACAAACCGACCAGATGTTTTAGATAAAGCGCTTCTTCGACCTGGTCGATTTGATCGTCAAGTATATGTCTCTCTTCCAGATATCAGGGGCAGAGAGCATATTTTGAAAGTGCATTCGAGAAAAGTTCCACTGCATGAAAGTGTAAGTCTTTCAGTGCTTGCCAGAGGGACTCCAGGTTTCTCGGGAGCAGATTTAGCAAATCTTGTTAATGAGGCCGCTCTATTCTCTGCGAGAGCTAATCGGCGGTATGTGACTATGGATGAATTTGAGAAAGCCCGAGATAAAATCATGATGGGAGCAGAGCGAAAGTCGATGGTAATGTCTGAAAAAGAGAAAATTAATACGGCTTATCATGAAGCCGGCCATGCGATTATAGGAAGATTAGTGCCACAGCATGATCCAGTTCACAAGGTGACAATTATTCCCCGGGGAAGAGCTTTAGGGGTAACACAATATTTACCTGAAGAAGATCGTTACAGCATGAATAGAATTCAGCTATTTAGCCAACTTTGCAGTTTGTTTGGAGGACGAATAGCTGAAGAAATTATTGGTGGGTTTGATAATGTTACCACTGGTGCATCAAATGACATTGAAAGAGCGACGCAAATGGCTCGAAATATGGTTACGAAATGGGGGTTAAATCAGAAGATGGGACCTATGCTATATGGTGAAGACGAATCTCAGATTCCAGGAGGTGGTAATACGCACTATTCTGAGGATACTTCTAGAGAGATTGATCAAGAGGTCAGGCTAATACTTGATGAGGCTTACAAAGAGGCGTCAAAACTCTTGAAAAAAAATAGAGACATATTAGAAGCTATGAAAGATGCCCTAATCGAGTATGAGACAATTGATGCTGAACAAGTTGATGATCTGATGAATCGAAAGAAAGTACGAAAACCAAAAGACTGGGATAAGCCCGGACCTGACAGTAGCTCTCGTAAAAAACCTCAGAATAAGAAGCCTGACTCGGATCCTTCTGTGGGGTCTGTTGTAGAGGAAACATAATTCAACTTAGGATTACGTTGGTAGTCAGAAAATCAATCCTTGCAGCTTAATGCTTGGGATTTAGGGGAACAAAATGATCCTTGATAAGAACCGGGGTCCACAAATAATGGGTGTGGTAAACGTCACACCTGATTCCTTTTCTGATGGTGGCAACCTAATGCGTGAGTCACGGATAAATATCGACTCTGTATTGAGGTTGGTTTCACAGATGATTGAAGATGGCGCCGATATAATTGACATTGGGGGTGAATCTACTAGGCCTGGAGCCAAAACTATTTCTGAACAGGAAGAGCTAGAGCGAGTCTTGCCTGCGATCGAGGTGATTTCTAAAGAGTTTGGAATTCCAATATCCGTTGATACGAGCAGTCCAAGCGTTATTACAGAGGCTGCGAAATATTCAGTTGATTTAATTAATGACGTCAGGGCCTTGCAAAGAGAAGGTGCGCTCATTGCAGCCGCACGCACTGGTCTTCCTGTCTGCTTGATGCACATGCAAAATCAACCTCAAAATATGCAGAAGCATCCTAAATATACGAATATTGAAGAGGAAATACTTGAATTTTTAATAAACCGAAAAAAGGCGTGTGTTGAGGCATCTATCTCGCCAGAAAAGATTTTATTTGATCCAGGATTTGGATTTGGAAAAAATTTACAGCATAATCTCCAGCTTTTTAGAGCGCTTCCAAAATTTATATCTACTGGACAACCAATTTTGATTGGGATTTCAAGAAAAACAATGGTGGGAGAAATTACAAAAGTTAAAATTCCGTCGAATAGAACAATCGGTAGTGTAGCCTTTGCGTTACTAGCCGCACAATGTGGTGTTGCTTTTCTCAGAGTGCACGACATTTTAGAGACCAAACAAGCGCTTTTAGTTTTAGAATCAATTGGATTGGATAAGGATAATCAGTGAAGAAAAAATATTTCGGTACAGATGGTATTAGAGGCACTGTAGGTTCTTTCCCTATAACTGCAGACTTCATGCTCAAAACAGGGTGGGCTGCTGGAACTGTCTTTAAAAAACATTCCAAAAATAAACATAGGGTATTAATTGGGAAAGACACCCGTGTGTCCGGATATATGTTTGAATCGGCTTTAGAGGCGGGTCTCATTGCTGCTGGAGTTGATGTATTCATGTTAGGACCTATGCCTACGCCAGCGATAGCTTATCTGACTCGAGCTTTTAGAGCATCAGCTGGAATTGTTATAAGTGCTTCTCACAATTCTTTTGAGGATAATGGAATAAAATTCTTCTCCTCGGACGGTTACAAATTGGCCGATGAGATTGAACTCGAAATAGAGCAGTTTATTGATACTCCTGTTGTCACAAACACCGCCGACAAACTTGGCAAAGCGGTAAGAATTAATGATGCGACGGGAAGATATGTAGAATTTTGTAAAGCATCTGTACCGCAAAGGTTGAATCTATCTCGTTACAAGATAGTTGTAGATTGTGCTAATGGTGCAACATACAATGCGGCGAGGAAAGTTTTTAAAGAACTTGGTGCATCAGTAACATCAATTTCTATTGAACCAGATGGTTTTAATATAAACGAATCTTGTGGTTCAACTCATATGGAGAATGTGTGCGAGAGAGTTATACAAGAAAAAGCTGATTTCGGTATAGCTTTTGATGGCGATGGCGACAGAGTTCTTTTTTGTGATGAAAATGGAGAGATCGTTGATGGTGATGAACTCTTATATCTCATAGCTCGTGATTTCCACTCTCATACTAATTGTCAGGGCGTTGTTGGCACGGTGATGACCAACCTCGGTGTAGAACATGCTTTTCAAGAACTTGGAATTCCTTTTTTCCGAGCCAGCGTTGGAGATAGGAATGTAATCGAACTCATGAAAGAAAAGAACTGTAAGTTCGGTGGTGAGAGCTCGGGTCATATTGTTTGCTCGGACCTTAATACCACTGGCGATGGCATAATATCATCTCTACAAGTCGTAGCGGCTATCGTAAAAAGTGGAGTAACTTTATCCTCGCTTGTATCTTCGATTAAGAAGGTGCCCCAACATATGGTCAATGTCAGAGTTTCAAAATCATTTGATTTTGAGCATAAAACTATCAAGCAAGCAATTCTTGAGTCTGAAAAAAAATTGAAGAGTAAAGGGCGACTTTTAGTTCGACCCTCTGGCACTGAGCCAGTAATACGAATAATGGCTGAGAGTCCAGACGAAGCTATGGTAGTTACTGAAATTAATAAATTATCTGAGATCATTAAAAATCATAACTGATGCTTTAATTGAATGCTTCGTAATATCCGATGTTTTTCGAATGAGTATAAAGTGAAAATTTATTTATGATAAAGGAGAGATTTTGAGGCGGAAATTTTTAGCGGGAAATCTTAAAATGAACGGTTGTTTGTCCAGTATTTGTGAGCTCGTTGATGCAATTACGACTAGAAGTAAAAATTTTCATGATTGCGATGTTGTAATCCTCCCCCCTTATTTATACTTGAATGAAGTATCCTTGCTTTTGGAAAAAAGTCACCTTTCACTAGGCTCGCAAAATATATGTCAATTTAATAATGGCTCTTATACGGGTGAAATTTCGGCACAAATGATTAGTGAGCTCGGATGTGACTATGTATTAATTGGACATTCGGAAAGGCGAAATTTTTTTTTGGAAACCAATAATCATATATTAGAAAAAGTTAAGCGTGCTCTAGAGAATAATCTAACTCCAATTTTATGTGTTGGTGAAACCATGGAAGAAAGAGCAGCAGGCCAAACAGAAAACATTATTATGGATCAAATATCGTCAACCCATGATTATATTGGAATTAGTCAGCAAGAAAAGATTATAATCGCGTACGAACCGATCTGGGCCATTGGTACAGGCAAGGCAGCATCCGAAAATGATGTTCAAGATGTGCTCTCTTCAATTAGACGGAATCTTGAAACAATTGGTGATTCAGTGACCCTAATCTATGGTGGTAGTGTGAACCCGGAAAATGCGCAAGCTATCTTTGAGCAAGCTGACGTAGATGGTGGATTGATTGGAGGCGCGTCTCTAGATGAAAAAAAATTTGTGGAATTAGCGAGATTGTTACAAGAGGTATAGGGTCTTATGGAAAATATAATTTTGATTATTCATTTTATTATTGCCATTTTGATAATTGGATTTGTTTTGATACAGCAAGGCAAAGGTGCCGAGGCAGGCGCTTCTTTTGGAGCAGGCGCGTCCCAGACCGTTTTTGGTAGTAGTGGGAGTTGGAATTTTTTCAGCAAAATCACAGCTGTATTAGCGACTCTTTTTTTTGTTACAAGTGTTACTCTTGCAGTTTACGCAAAAAATAAGGTAGTGGTAGAAACAATCGAATTGCCACAAGCACCTGAAAGTGCTCTTGAAATATTAGAGAGCTCAAGTGATTTGCCTCAGGCAATAGGAACTGGCGAGGAAGAAGCAACTTCGGACTTACCGCAATAATCATGATTGCCCAAGTGGTGGAATTGGTAGACACGCTATCTTGAGGGGGTAGTGGCGAAGGCCGTGCCGGTTCAAGTCCGGCCTTGGGCACCATAAATATAATCTCATCAAAAAAGATTTGTAAACGTGCGGTATGGGTGGTTCTGAATGCCATCCACTTTAAGAGACTGTATACTTTTTGATATATTATCTTGATAAAGTTTAGGTACTGCAGGAGATAAAAATGTCCGTTTTCGGAAAGGATGAAGTGGCCATGAGAAAATTTGCCGCAACAATGCCACTTCCAGAATTTAATAAAACTCACTTTAAAAAAACCGTTCCCTTAAATAAAGCAAAGGTTGCAATCGTTACGACTGCAGCATTGCACCGACAGAGTAAAGAAGGTTTTCAAATTGGAGATTCCGATTATCACTATGAGATATTACCTAGAGATGCGAGAGACTTGAAACTTGGTCATCACAGTGTAAATTTTGACCGAGGCGGTTTTGCTGCTGATTTGAATGTCGTATATCCAATCGATAGATTAATGGAGCTTCAAGCAGACGGAATCATTGGTAATGTTGCTGAAAATCACTATGCGTTTGCTGGAAATCAATCTGAAACAGTAACAGAGATTCGCTTAGATTCAGGTCCACACTGTGGGCAGAAAATGCTCGAAGAAAATGTTGATGTTGTGCTCATAACAGGTACGTGTCCCCTTTGTCCAAGAACGGTTTGTACACTCGCACATGTATTTGAGTCATTGGGACTTGCCACTATTGTAATTACTAGAGCATTGGATGTAGCTGAAAGAATGAAAGTTCCGCGAGCATTGCATACCGTCTTTCCTCCAGGATTGCCATTAGGAAAGCCAAGGGACAAGAAATTTCAGTTTAAAGTTCTTGAGCATGCATTTGATCTTTTAAATGAAAACAATGGACCGATTATTAAGAAATTTCCTACAGAAATCTTAAAAACTAAAGAAAAGCCATTAGCGTGTCCTTTACCCCCAAGAATGAATGCTAATATACATCCTGCTGCTGACGAGGCAGAATCACTCCGATCAACTTATGATCGAGCCTATAAAAGGACGGGGAGAACATCTGTTGGTATGCAAATAGACGCAGATCAAATTCCTGAAGCGGTGGCTAGGTTTGCAGCAATCAAAGAGGGTAAGCATTGGACAGACGTTGGTTTTAGTAATGATAAATTAGCTGAGACGATGTACGGAACGGTTCATGACATAAGGACATATTATGAAGAGTTGGCATGTGAATTGGTTGATGGATCGATAGCGCCTTGGGCTACTGAGGAGTGGTTTTATGATAAAACATTGGCTGGGCAAACAATACTAGATGCAAGAAGGGTAATGAAAGAAAGTGGTGCTGATCAGTCCTTGTGGTTCGGACTTGCAACTGCTGGTAGATAATTTTTTATTCAAATTACCAATTTGGATTTCGTTTTTCCAAAAATGCGGTCACACCCTCTCTACCCTCTTTACTTGTTCTAAGAGCGGAGATTACTTCGCAAGTGTGAGAGATAACCGAATCATCAATTTCCTTATTGAAGATATCTAAAACGATTTTCTTTGCGGCAATTACTGCCTGTGGCCCGTTTTGCTTAAAGTGATTTATAAAATAGCTGATTCTTTTTTCAAGGTCCTCTTCTTTCGCTATTTCATGCACAAGATTAATTTGCTTAGCTATGTTGGAATCAAATCGCTCACCGCTTGTGAATAGTCTTCTTGCGTTTCTCGCACCGATTGCATTAATGACATAAGGACTAATTGTCGCTGGTATTAGTCCAACTTTGACTTCACTTAATGAAAATATTGAGTTTTCAGATGCAAGTGCGATATCACAGCAACTTATAAGACCGACGCCTCCTCCAAAAGCTGCACCTTTAATCACTGCTAGTGTTGGATATTTCAAGTTATTGAGCTTTTGAAGCATTGTGGTTAGCATGGATGCATCTTTTAGGTTTTCTTCGTGGCTGCAATTGGACATTCTTTTCATCCAATTTAAATCCGCACCAGCAGAAAAATGCTTTCCATTGGAATCTAACACAACCAGTTTTATGTTATTTGAATGTTCGATATCCTCTAAGATACTTATGAGGGATGAGATAATTTCATCATCAAAGGCATTATTTCTTGCCGGATTGTTTAATGTAATCTTAACAACTTCGTTATCATGTCGCGTGTAAAGTACTTTGCTCATAAACCTAGCTACTCTTAGAAGCTTCGTGAGAACCAAATAATATCAGCTTATAATGAAATGTTGCTCAACTAATTGAGAAAGTTTTTTTATTCCATACAGTTTTGTTTTAACTGAATTTCTCTCTTTTGGATTAATTGATTCGCCTTTAATTAAGCTATACTATTTTCTAGGGTTATTAAAACACTTTATTCAAATCGAACAAAATGAAATCTATGAAAAAAAATTATATAGCAGGTGAATGGCTAGGTAGTGATGAAACCATTGAAAACATAAATCCATCTGATATTTCTGACGTTATTGGGAGTTATGCTCAAGCTGATGTTGAGCAAACAAATTTGGCTGTAGAAGCCGCAGATCATGCAAGAGAAACTTGGTCTAGATCGTCGTTGCAAGTTCGCAGTGATATCTTAGATAAAATTGGTAATGAAATTCTTCGAAACAGCAAGGATCTGGGAGAGCTATTATCAAGGGAAGAAGGTAAAACGATTGGTGAGGGCATTGGGGAGGCAATAAGAGCCGGGCATATCTTTAAGTTTTTTGGTGGTGAAGTGCTTCGACAAAATGGTGATTTTTTTGATTCAATAAGACCGGGGATAGAGGTCTCCACATTCAGATTTCCTGTGGGCGTCGTTGGTCTAGTCTTGCCGTGGAATTTTCCAATATCGATTCCTGCCTGGAAAATAGCTCCTGCTCTCGCGTATGGAAATACCGTCGTTTTTAAGCCGGCTCAATTGGTTCCAGCTTCTGCTCATGCGTTAACTGAGATTATTGTTAAATCAGGAATACCCGATGGAGTTTTTAATTTAGTCATGGGTAAAGGGACTCAAGTAGGAGATACCATTGTCAATCACTCAAAAATAAATGCGGTAAGTTTCACGGGTTCAGTCCCCACTGGAAGAAAGGTTGCAGCATCCGCGGTCGCGAGAATGGCCAAGGTCCAATTGGAGATGGGGGGAAAGAATCCTTTGATCGTACTTGATGATGCTGATCTTGATAAAGCAGTTGATTGTGCAATACAAGGAGCCTTTTATTCAACTGGTCAGCGATGCACCGCCTCGAGTCGACTTATCGTAACCGATGGTATTCATAACAAATTTATAGATGGCATGATAGCTAGAATGAAAGATCTTGTGGTCGATCATGCCTTGAAAAAGGAAACAACGATCGGTCCAGTGGTGGATAAAAGACAATTGCAGCAGGATTTGGAATATTTGGATATTGGGAAAAGTGAAGGTGCTGTCCTTGTCTGTGGTGGTGAGAGAGTGAAAAGAAAGACAGAGGGTAATTTTTTAACCCCAGCGCTTTTTGTTGATACGCATAATGAAATGCGCATAAACCGAGAAGAAATTTTTGGACCAATTGCAAGTGTTATCAAAGTTAAAGATTATGATGAAGCACTTTCTGTAGCTAATGATACAGATTTTGGACTATCAGCAGGGATAGTCACTACTTCCCTTAAATATGCAACACACTTCAAAAAGCACTCTCAATCAGGAATTGCACAGGTTAATTTACCCACGGCAGGTGTTGATTATCATGTTCCTTTTGGAGGAACAAAATTCTCAAGTTATGGCCCAAGAGAACAAGGACAATATGCCAAGGAGTTTTACACCACAGTCAAGACAACATACACAGCTTCTTGAATTTTAAAAGACGATAACGCTTCTTAACGACTTGCCTTTTATCATAGCATCATAGGCTTCATTGATTTCTTCGAGGGGGTATCTATCGGTCAGTAAGCTGTCAAGATTTAGCTTCCCGTCTTCATACAGCTTAATCATGTTGGGTATGTCTAGTTTGGGTGCGGCAGATCCATATAGCGAACCAGTGATTGTTCGCTCTTCGAATACTAAAGGGACAGCAGAGATTGAAATATGTGTGTCATTTGATGGAATTCCGATAACTATTGTCTTACCAGTTTTTGCTAATGAATCGAAGGCTTGTTGAATGGTTACCGAAAGACCAACTGCTTCAAACGCAAAGTCAACTCCTCTTTGATCCGTAATTTCTCTGATCATTGAAACGGGGTCGTTTATTTTAGAGTTAATTAATTTAGTTGCCCCAAAAGCCTTTGCTTGCTCAAGCCTTGAATCAAATTGATCTATTGCGATGATTTCTTTTGCTCCAGCAAGCACGGCACCTTGGATTACATTGACGCCAACTCCTCCAGCACCGAACACCGCGATTGAGCTATCTGAACTAACATCTGCCGCATTCATTACTGACCCGACACCAGTAATAACTGAACATCCAATAAGCGCTGCGAGTTCAAAGGGTATATCTTTCGGAATTTTAAGCACTGCTCCTTCAGGAATCACAGTAAAGTTTGAGAATGATGATACGCCTGCAAAGTGGAAGATCTCCTTTTCTTTAAAGCGAAATCTGCTCTGTCCGTCGCTCATTCTCCCTGATGATCTGATTTCACTGCCGACTGGGCAAAGCGCGGGTCGTCTTTTCTTGCATAGCTCACATTCCCCGCATGACAAACGCCATAAGGGGATAACATGATCGCCAACTTTAATATTTGAAACGCCCTCACCAATTGCTACTACAATACCCGCGCCTTCATGACCCAAGATAGCTGGCAGAGGTGCATTTAATAGACCTTTCATTACGCTGTAATCAGTATGACACACTCCAGCAGCTTTTAATTGAATGCAAACTTCACCTGGTTTTGGTTCCGAAAGATCAACATCACAAATTTCTAACTTTGTATTTGGTTCGAATAACACCGCTGCTCTTGATTTCATACTTGCTTCACCATCCCAAGATTTCAATCATTTTGATTCACCCTATCGACATATTCAACCTCGCAGATGTTATATTTTTATTTTTGTCCAAATTCTGGGTAGTTTCATGTAATTGAATGAGATGCAATTTTTGGATTTTAGTGATTTAATACAAATTATTAAAATACATATTTTTTGAAGATAATGATTGAATTATGGAGGGATTTTATAAATGTATAAGGCAAATAAATTTTACATAAACGGCGAATGGGTTTCACCGTCTACCAATGAGGAGTGTGAGGTTATTAACCCGGCGACAGAAGAAGTTATTGGAACTGTCGCGATGGGAAGTGAAGTTGATGTGAATAAAGCAGTAGCTGCAGCAAAAGCAGCGTTTGAGACTTTTTCTAAAACTTCAATTGAAGAGAGAATGGCTCTTTTAGATCGAATTATTGCCGCGTATAAAGCGAAGATGGAGAAGATTGCAGCCTGTGTTTCCCAAGAAATGGGTGCTCCGATCTCTATGTCGAATGCGGCTCAAGCTCCAGCGGGACTTGGTCATTTGCTTTTTGCAAAAACTGCAGTTGAAAAATTCGATTTTTCTCAAGAGGTAGGGACTTCACACGTAGTGCGCGAGCCAATAGGTGTGTGTGGTTTAGTAACACCATGGAATTGGCCAGTAAATCAAATCACAGCAAAAGTTGGTCCTGCAATTGCAGCAGGTTGTACGATGGTATTGAAACCCTCTGAGATTGCGCCATTTAATGCCATTGTATTTACTGAAATTATGCACGACGCAGGAACTCCTCCAGGTGTATTCAATTTAGTGAATGGATATGGTCCGACTGTTGGTGTTGCTATGTCATCACATCCTGACATTGACATGATGTCTTTCACTGGTTCAACGAGAGCAGGTGTATCTGTAGCGGAAGAGTCAGCAAAGACAATAAAACGAGTTTGTCAGGAGCTTGGCGGCAAATCTGCAAATATAATTGTTGATGACGAGAATTTTGTAGAGTCAGTAGCCAGAGATGCAGTGGGAATGTGCTTGAACACTGGACAAAGTTGTAATGCGCCAACGCGGATGTTGGTTCCAGCATCTAGAATGGATGAGGCGGCAGAAGTTGCAAGTAAAGCGATGGAGGCGATTGTGGTAGGAAATCCTGAAAATGAAGATACGCAGGTTGGTCCTCTTGTTTCAGAAATGCAATTTAATAAAGTGCAAGCTTTGATTCAAAAAGGTATTGATGAAGGCGCTGAGCTTCGAACAGGAGGTCTAGGTAAACCTGAGGGACTTGAAACAGGTTATTTTGTAAAACCTACTGTTTTTGCAAATGTGAAAAATGACATGACTATAGCGAAAGAGGAAATCTTCGGCCCTGTTTTATCTTTAATTCCTTATGAAGATGAAGCAGACGCAGTAAGAATTGCGAATGATACTGTTTATGGTCTATCTGCATATGTATCCGCAGCGAGTCTGGATAAAGCCAAAGAAATTGGAAGTCAATTGCGCGCGGGTAATGTGCATTTGAATGGTGCTGGTTTAGATATAAATGCACCTTTTGGTGGATACAAGCAATCTGGTAATGGTCGAGAGTTTAGTGGTTGGGGATTGGAAGAATTTCTAGAGACCAAAGCCCTCCTTGGTTTCACACCTCCTGATGCAGATGCTGGAGAAGGTGGTGGTTTTATAGACTTTGATGAGTAGATCTTGGCTCTAAGTATTACAAGTTGATTTGGTTGGTTTATATTAAAACCAACCAAAATCTCCTCAGATAACGTCGTCGTTCTTGAGGTTTGTTATCTGCTCTTGCGAAAGTGAGAGAATTTCGGTTAACACCGCGGTTGTGTGCTCGCCTAGATTGGGACCGGGTGTCTCAGTAAAACCCGGGGTTTTTTCTAGTCTTGGCATAATGGCTGGGATATCGATATTCTCTCCATTTGCTGAAACCCGCTCAAACAGACCTCTTGCCTGATAATGGGGGTCCTCAAACATATCTTTAATATTCAGTATGGGTCCTGCTGCTACTTGAGCTTTCTCTAAAATCATTAGCGCGTCTTTTTGCTTTATTTTGCTAGCCCATTCTGAGATGGCACTATCGATCATCTCTTCATGAGCCACACGTCCTGAGTTGTCAGATAACTTTTTATTTTCAGCTAAGTCGTTTCTGCCCATTGCATACATAAGACGTTTGAACATTGATTCTGTATTTGCTCCTATAATGATTAACTTTTCATCAGAGCATCGATATGTATTTGAGGGAACAATACCGGTTATGGTTGACCCTGCGGGCTCACGTATTTCTCCAGCACCTGAATATTCAGGCACAACAGCCTCCAACATGTTATATACAGACTCAAAAATAGAGACATCAACCACTTGACCTCCTTCTTTTTGGTTTTCGAGTCGTCTTATATATGCCATGCACACGCCTAATGCTGCATGGATTCCAGCAAGAGTATCTCCGAGACTTAAATTTGGTCTTACTGGCAATTCTCCAGGCACTCCATTTAAGTAACGAAATCCGCCAAAACCCTCGCATACAGATGCGAAACCAGGCTTTTTGGAATAAGGACCTGTCTGACCATATCCCGAAATCCTAGTGTAAATAAGATCGTTGTTTACTTTTTTTATGTCATTAGGTCCAAGATTCCAGGACTCCATTTGACCAGGACGAAAGTTCTCTATGAGGACGTCGCAGTGTCTACAAAGATCACGAATGATCTGTTGACCTTTTTCCGACTTTAAATTAACTGTGATCGATTTTTTATTTCTGCCTAAGCTCCACCACCATAAAGATGTTCCATTTTTAACTGTTCTCCAATTTCTTATAGGGTCTCCATCTTTTGGTGGTTCAACCTTTATAACTTGTGCGCCAAAATAGCCTAGTATCGTTGCAGAAAAAGCTCCTGCGAGAATGTGACCAAGCTCGAGCACTTTCAAGTTTTCAAGGGGTCGTAATTGTTGGTTATGATCGGTCATCAAAAGGATACACAGTCTAGATTGAGATTAATTGCGAGACTTTGTTGGCAGTGAATTCTCTTTTATTTGGCATGGTAGTCATTATAAACTCTATCTCTAGTTATCAATAGTCTACATTAAAAACTTTTGAGTCAGCAGCGGTATTTTCGTTTATGAGTTTAATACAGTGGTCATGGATCTTTCTTCTAATCTACATCATTTTGATGTGTTTTATTGGAGTTTATGCGCAAAAAAAGGTGAAGAATGCTGATGATTTTGCAATTGCTCGTGGATCATATGGACCATTTTTTTTAGCCTTAGCTTATGCAGCCACTACAGCGAGTGGCGCCACATTTTTAGGACTTCCGGCGCTCGCATATCAATGGGGCACTTCATCTCTTTGGTATATATTTTTGTATCCAGTTGGTGTTTATATTGGGGTAATAATTTCTATTCGTCTTGTGAGCCGTGTTGGTGATCGATTTGGCAATAGATCTATCCCGGAATATTTGGGTGATAGATATCAGTCAGATGGCATACGAATCCTCGTTTCGATAATGTCGCTGATTCTATTGTTTTATTTAATAGGTCAGCTGGTGTCTGGACTTGTAATGTTTCAATTAATGTTGGGTCTTGGTAAAACATCAGCTTTGGTAATTACTACACTTGTTCTACTTTTTTATGTCTCATTAGGTGGGGCTCATGCGGATATAATTTCTGATGGAATTCAGGGTGGAATGATGGTCATTCTCGCTATTGTTGTGATTTTGATAACCGGATTAGGAGTTGGGATAGATAATGGATTTGTTGGTTTGATGAGTAATTTAAAAGAGCAGGATGACTTGTTGGTACATGCATTTAATAGCGAAAGTACACTCTTTTCATCATGGTGGTCGGTTATTGTCATCATATTTGCTCATATTCCTCTAGGAATGTTGCCGCACCTGGGTAACAAAATATGGGCCTTGAGAGCAACGAGCGATCGAGTGAGGTTCATTTGGATGGCTGCAGTCTTTGCTTTAACTCTATCGATGATGGGATTGGGAGGATTGCTCTCCAGAGCTTATTTTGGGGGTGACTTACTCTCTGGAGTTGGGAATCCAAATCAAGCTTTACCACTGCTGTTTATTGAAATTTTCCCTACATGGCTTGCTGCTTTGATAGGCGTTGGTATTCTATCGGCTGTAATGAGTACAGCCGATGGTTTAGTTATTTCATCCTCTCAAATTATCGCTAACGATCTCTATCGAAAAACTTATGTTGCAAGAAAAAAAATTAATATGAGTGATGCAAAGATAGATAATAATGTTTTGAAGATTTCCCGTGTTTCTACGGTGGTTATTTTAATTTCATGCGCATTTTTTGCACAGGCACTAATAAATAAGAATGTTGCGCTCATTGTGTGGATTGGGATTGGCGGGATGATGGCTGCATTCTCTGGGCCTTTAATAATAGGGGCATTATGGCGAGGTGTTACAAGACGTGGCGCTTATGCTGGCCTTATATCTGGAATGGGAACTTTTATTATTTTACATGCACAGCTTCTTGATCCATTATGGTTCGAAGATAGTTCAGTTGTTCAAAACATTACAGGTTGGTTAATTAAGCAGGGTCCTAATCCTTTTGCATGCACTTTCCTAGGTGAGATCGTATCTGTTTTCACAACGATTCTTGTTTCAAAATTTTCAGCAAAGTTGCCTAGGGAGCACCTCGACCAAATGTTTTAGAGGATACTACCAAGATTAGTATCGCTTTGTCGCTGGGATAAGAGTCTCATCCCAAGCTCTGTCTGACAAATAGGTAATGGCAGAATTTAATGCTGTTGGTGTTTTTAAGTTAATTAGTCCTTGCGATGCGACTTTTGCGGAGTACCCAGTGGAGAAATTAAGCAGTTTGGTGAGTATCTCTTCAAGTTCTTTTTTATGCTTGCCGGAAAACGTGCAGTTTAGTAGAAGCATTGATGCATTAAAATTTATCTGGTCCAGTCCAGTCCAGCCTCGATTGACAAGGACTTTAAGCCAGTCATTTGGTTTCTTTTCTAGTAGATTAGAGATAGAAGAGAGACAGTTTTCATTAATTTGATTTGGCATGCAGGAAAGTGTGTCAAGAGCCTGTCTTACAACTTGTTGATGAGGACTATCAAGCAACTTGGAAATAGCTTCCACTACCTCCTCTGATTCATATCCTATCTCTCCTAAAATAAATATTGCGTTTATTTGAATCCAAGGATCCTCATATTCTAGTAGTGGAAGAACGTTTGCGATTGCCTGTTTTCCCGTCGCAGCAAGAGCATACGCCTCATCCTCCATCACAACTGCCATCTCATTCCATCTGCGTTCAGTGGTCTTTTTGTCATATTCAAAAGTCTGTCCTTTGTACTCAGTTTTAACCAGCAGTCTTTGGTGCTTGGCCTTCCCAGCATGGGATAGCAGCTTGATGATCAGATCTGAAACTTGGTTTGGATCATTTTTATAGATCTTATCTAATCGGTTTTCCCCACTATCGGAGGCTTTAGAGCTTTGAGTCGTTTTACTATCAATAGATTTACTATTGTCGGAATCACCCAGTAGCCAATTCCAAATATATTGCCAACCATAAGAGTAATTATTCTGAGTCATTGCAGTTGCAGACTGAATCCAGTTGTCATTTTTTAGATTCCATCTTGGCTTGACTGGATACTCAGTACGCGTAAAAACAAATTTGACAAGATATCTATCTTGATTGGAAAAATTTGGAAAGCCAGCATGAACAGTATCAAAATGACAAATCATAAATGTTCCGGCTTTAATGAAATTTGGCTGAAAAAGATTATCTTCGGCAGACTCATCATGTTGCATGTAGCTGCCGAGCTTAAATCTTGTGGGTCCCATCTCACTGGTTACATCATGCGGAAAATAGAATCCGATGATGTACTTTGGTAGGTGATGCCTTGCTCTTGCTGTTGGACTTTGTGCATCTTGATGCCAAAGAGATGTTGTTGTTGAATTTTTTCCAACGAGATACTTGTCCGTAGTAATGTCAAATGAAGATGAATCTGAGGCAACAGGTGTACTTCTGTGAACTGCTCTATGAGGGTGAAGTAGGTAGTTTTTCCCTAAAATTGAAGTAATTGCACCATCAACCTCTTTGGACCTAAGTACCTCGTGCATTTGAGGGATTCTTGATAAAACATTGTTTCCAAGGGGTGATTCATTCTCAGAACAGTTTGATAGCAGGTTATGAATTTCTTCATGTGTTTCCGAAGAGACATCTGGATGAAAGGACAACATGCCATCCATGATAAATCTTTGAATATCTTGATCATCGAGAAGCTTTAAATCTGAATTCAATGTGGTCATGTGACATCCTCAAAAATTTAATTGGCTAAGTAAAACCAACCAGCATTATAGTAACAATGTAGCATTAATGGTGCTAGTAGGGTGCTGTGACGGTCCTTTGACCACCCAAAAATCATTGATGGGAGAAAGGTGGATAAGGCCCAAAGCGGATTATGATTAAATAAATGTGAGAAACTAAATAGCAAACTGGTCAGAACATTAGCGACCGATATTGAGCGCCACGTTTTGGAGAATTTCTTATAAATAATAGGTTGGATAATTCCACGAAAGAAGAGTTCCTCTGTGACTGGGAATAAAATCAAAAGCATAAGTATTTCATTGACAGATAGATAATTTATGCCTTTCAAGTCAGAAAAATAAATCCATATAGGGAAAGGCAACAAAAGCGCAATAAGGTATGCTTTGTCCGAGAGAATTTCTTTCAGTTTGAGCTGCATAATCTTTTAAAAGTCACCGCGAAGATTTAAAAATAAGTTTAAACTACAATAGCGCCGATAACACATTTTAAAATTTTTTAAAAAGATGATTGGAAAAATAATTGGAATGATAATTGGCTTGAATATTAGTTCAGGTTTTCTTGGATTAATTTTAGGCTTATACCTTGGTCACCAGTTCGATTTGTCGAGGCGAGCACCTTGGACAAGGTCGCAACGGTCTTCGACGAATAAGATATTCATAAAAACGCTTTTTACATTACTTGGCAAAATCAGTAAAGCTGATGGGAGAGTATCTGAGGACGAAGTTCAGCAAACTGAGACTCTAATTTCGAGAATGAAAATGAGTGCAGATGGCCGAAAAGAGGCGATTAGATTTTTTAAAAATGGTGCAAACTCTAATCAATCTGTTGAGCAAATAATGAATGATTTTGTGAAGACCTGTGGTCGTTATAACAATTTAAAAGTTCAACTTCTTCAGTGTTTATTGATTTTGGCGCTCGCTGATAATGACCTTCATGCAAAAGAGCGAGAGATTCTAAATTCTGTTGCAGGATATTTAAGAATCTCGTCTTTTGATTTAGAGCGACTAATTCAAATGATGTCGGCTCAAACACGGTTTAACTATAACAATAATTTTAATAGGGATAGTTCCAGTGCTTCTGAGAGTCAGCTGAAGGACGCATATGAAATTTTGGGTGCGTCGGAGAGTGACAACAACAAAAAAATTAAACAAATATATCGAAAGTTAATAAGTGAAAATCATCCAGATAAATTGATTGGTCAGGGCATGCCAGAAAACCTTATTGCAATGGCTACTGAGAGAACACAGAAAATCCAGAGTGCATATGATCTGATAAAGAAGCACAGAGATTTTTAATTTAATCTAGTAAATTGAGAGGTTTGGTTGACGCACCTAATCCTCAAACCTATAATGCTCGTCCAATTTTAGGTCCTATTGTTGGACTCAAAGGTGCGGGATGGAGCAGTCTGGTAGCTCGTCGGGCTCATAACCCGAAGGTCGTTGGTTCGAATCCAGCTCCCGCTACCAAACATTGGAAAAGAGTCATATTTTACAATTTTGTGACTTTGTAGGGGTTGTATGAACCTTTGATAATTGAAGAGGTTTTTTAAAAGTTAATTTCTAAGGCCCCTATTTTGGGGCTTTTTTATTATTGGCTTATTGAGAGAATTAAATTGAGAGGGATTTTTAGACTTGAAAGTTGCGGACTCACAAGGAATTAGCGAACTTTGCCGGCCAGTTATTGAGTCTTTTGATTGTGAGTTATGGGGAATTGACTTTAAGCTGTCATCAAGAACTAGATTGCTCAGGGTTTATATTGATAAAAGTGATAGATCTATAGAAATCGAAGATTGCGAGCAGATAAGTAAGCAAATTAGTAGCGTGCTTGATGTCGAAGATGTCATTCAGGGAGAGTATGTCTTGGAGGTCTCTTCGCCCGGAATCGATAGACCTCTTTTTTCGAGTGAACACTTTAAAAAATATGTTGGATCAAGAGTTTTCTGTAAACTACGAATCCCAAAATATGGTCGACGAAAATTTAATGGAATATTGAGTGTTGCTGGCGATAGTGATATCGAGATTAAAATGGATGATGCGAGTTATTCACTCTCTTATATTGAAATCGAGAACGCAAACTTAATTTATGATTATTGAAGTATCGGAGTTAATAAATGAGTAAAGAAATTTTAATGGTTGCAGAGGCTGTTTCTAACGAGAAAGGTGTCGATAGAGCAGTGATCTTCGATGCTATGGAGCAGGCTCTGGCGATGGCCACCAAGAAGAGATATGAAGAGAATGCCAATATAAGAGTATCGATAGATCGTGAATCAGGTAATTATGAATCTTTTCGCTGGTGGGAGGTAGTTGCTGATGACGTCCTTGCAGAGTTGGGAACTCAACTTACGACCGAGGAAGCTGAGGAATGTGACGCGACTTTACAAGTTGGAGATATTTATGAAGAGTCGGTTGATAACGTCGAATTTGGACGAATTGCAGCTCAAATAGCAAAACAAGTTATCGTTCAAAAAGTAAAGGATGCGGAGAGAGAATTAATTATTGATCGGTTTCGGCATCGAGTTGGTGAGCTTTTAAGTGGCACAGTAAAAAAAGTCACTAGAGACCACATCATAGTGGATTTTGGAGATAATGCAGAGGGAATTCTTCCAAGAGAAGAACTTGTTGGTAGAGAAATTTTTAGAGTAAACGATAGAACTCGAGCTATCCTACAAAGTATTCGTGAGGAAACACGAGGTCCTCAACTTAATTTGTCAAGGTCAGTTCCCGAGATGTTAGTGCAATTGTTTCAAATAGAAGTTCCTGAAATTTCTGAGGGTATTATTGAGATTAAAAGTGCTGCGCGAGATCCGGGCCAAAGAGCAAAAATTGCAGTTAAAAGTAAGGACGCTCGAATAGATCCGGTTGGAGCATGCGTTGGAATGAGAGGTTCAAGAGTTCAAGCAGTATCTAATGAGCTTGATGAAGAGAGAGTTGATATAGTGTTATGGGATGATAATCCTGCCCAGCTTGTAATCAATGCGATGGCACCAGCGGAAGTAGAATCATTAATTATTGATGAGGATGCAGGTTCAATGGATGTAGCAGTTAATGAGGAAAATTTAGCGCAAGCAATTGGTAAAGGCGGCCAAAATGTTCGTTTGGCGTCCGAGCTTACAAAATGGACCATAAATGTAATGACGACCGAGGATGCTGCAAAAAAACAAGAGGCAGAATCATCGGACGTAGTTGCAATTCTGATGGAGGCTTTAGACGTTGATGACGATGTTGCGACAGTCCTTGTTGATGAGGGATTCACCAGTGTAGAAGAGGTAGCTTATGTTCCACTGGATGAAATGAAGGCAATTGACGGCTTTGATGAAGAAATTGCTGAAGAGTTGAGAGCAAGAGCAAAAGACGCTCTTCTAACGAGAGCACTTGCCTCGGAGGAGAAGCTAACGAGCAAAGAGCCAGCTGAAGATCTCCTTGCCATGGATGGTATGACAAAGCAGTTAGCAGAGCAACTGTGTGCGATAGATGTTGTAACGATGGAGGATCTCGCTGAACAAGCAGTTGATGACTTGCTCGTGATAGACGGCTTGGATGCTGATAAAGCTGGACAATTAATTATGACTGCAAGAGCTCCCTGGTTTGAAGAAGAAACTGAAAATTAAGGATAACATTAGAGGTTTATAAATGGCTCAAGTGACTGTAACTGAATTGGCTAAAACTGTTGGAGCCTCTATTGAGAGGCTCCTGACCCAAATGAAAGAAGCGGGATTGCCTCATGTTTCTGCTGATGAAGAGGTTTCAGACGATGAAAAGCAAACTCTTCTTGCCTATCTGAAGGGTGGTCTCGGTTCAAAGTCTCTGGAGCCTAGAAAGATAACGTTAAAACGCAAAACTATTAGTACTCTCAAATCAGCTAATAGAAAAACAGTGAATATCGAAGTCCGAAAGAAACGAACTTATGTCAAGAGAAGTGAAGAAGAACTTCGAGCTCAAGCCGAATTAGAGAATGAGAATAAAACTCGTGCATCCTCAATAACGGAATCAAGAGACTCTGAGATGGGGGAAACAGATCAAAGTTCGCCAGTTACCAAACCAGAAGAGAGCGGCACTGGAGCAATAAAAACTGCCCCCAAAACTGATGTCACAGCGGTTGTGGCAGATGACCTGAGTGTAACAAAAGAGAATCAACGTAAGGCTATCAAAAAATCAAAGTTTTCCATTTCGGAGAACAGTGAACCGTTACATGAAAGAAGTAAAAAATCCAAAGTTGATGATGATGAAGATATTTTAGCGAAAAAAGCTAAGAAAGTATTGAACAAGTCTTCTAAGAAAAAAGCAGTATTAGATTTTGGAGAAGCAGAAGAGATTACGGGGGATGAAAAAACTTCTCTTGTGACATCTGCACGTGTATTAAAACTTGATAATAAACATGTTTTTCAAAAACCTGTGGATAAAAAAATAATAGACGTAGCTATTCCTGGAGAGATAAGCGTGGCAGATTTATCTCAAAAAATGTCAGTTAAGTCTGCAGTGGTAGTTAAAGAGTTAATGAAACTTGGAGTGATGGCCACTATTAATGAAATGATAGACCAAGAGACTGCATTTCTGGTCGTTGAGGAATTAGGTCATCGACCCTTTGTAAAAGAGGATAAAACCGTCGAGGATGAACTTAATGAGCATTTCGATACTCTACAAAGTTCAGGTGAATTAATCCCCAGGGCACCCGTGGTTACGATAATGGGTCATGTTGATCACGGTAAGACTTCATTATTGGATAAAGTGAAAAAGACTCAGATTGCAGCAGGTGAAGCGGGCGGAATAACACAACATATTGGTGCTTATCATGTGGAAACAAAATTTGGTGCAATTACATTTTTGGATACGCCTGGACATGCTGCGTTTACCGCTATGAGAGCAAGGGGAGCTAGCGTCACTGATATTGTTATTTTGGTTGTTGCTGGTGATGACGGAGTGATGCCCCAAACAGAGGAGGCAATTCAGCATGCTAAAGCAGCTGATGTTCCAATTATAGTAGCAATTAATAAGATGGATAAGGAAGGGGTCGACCCTGAACGAGTAACTAATGAGCTTGTAGCTAATGAAGTTATTCCAGAAGAGTATGGTGGTGACGTCCAGTTTGTAAGAGTATCCGCTGAGACAGGTGATGGATTGGATCAACTGATGGAAGCAGTTTTACTTCAAGCTGAGCTCTTAGAGTTGAAGGCAGCTTTTGAAATCCCGAGTCGAGGGATAATTGTTGAAGCTAGAGTAGATAAAGGCCGCGGAGTTGTTGCGACTGCACTAGTGCAGCATGGCACATTAAAAAAAGGTGATTTTATAGTAGCTGGAGAAAGTGTAGGCAAGATTCGCGCCATGACAAATGAAAAAAATATGCCGATCAGTTCAGCTGCGCCCTCAATTCCTGCTGAGATACTAGGACTTGATGAAGTGCCCAATGCTGGCGATGAGTTCTTTGTTATTACTGATGAGAAGAGGGCAAAAGAGCTCGCTAATATTCGAGCTGAGAAATCGCGAGAGGAGAGGGTCGCGAGACAACAAGCAGCTAAACTTGAAACATTGCTTTTCGACATGGATGGTAACAAAGCAAGTAAACTCAACTTAATTATAAAGACGGATGTGCGAGGTTCGCTGGAGGCAATCAACGGTGCAATAACAGATTTTTCTAATGACGAGGTTATGGTTAACATTGTTTCGTCGGGTATTGGTGGGATTTCTGACTCAGACATAAATTTGGCACTTACCACTCAGGCAATCATAATTGGATTTAATGTGAGAGCAAGTTCTTCTGCGAAAGCATTGGCAGAGAAAGAAAACGTTGAGTTAAGATATTACAGCATTATTTATAAATTGATAGACGAGGTGAAATTAGCCTTGTCTGGAATGTTAGCTCCAGAACTCTCAGAAGAAATTATAGGTTTAGCTGAAGTAAGAGATGTCTTCAGATCGCCAAAGTTTGGAGCGATAGCAGGATGTATGGTTGTGGAGGGTATAGTTTCTCGTAATCAGCCCATAAGAGTTTTGCGCGATGATATAGTAATTTTTGAGGGAGAATTGGAGTCACTTCGAAGGTTTAAGGACGAGGCAAGTGAGGTAAGAAATGGAATGGAGTGTGGAATTGGAGTGAAAGACTATAATGATGTCAAGGTAGGTGATCAGATCGAGGTTTATGAAATTAAATCGATAAAAAGATCACTTTGATTATCTGATTCAGTCAAACTTTTCTTGCAATTAAAATGTCCAAAGAATTCTCAAGATCGGAGCGAATTTCTGAGTCTATCCAAAAATCACTATCCCAATTAATTGGTGAGAATATTAGAGATCCAAGGGTGGGAATGGTATCCATCAATCACGTAGCGGTAACCAAAGATTATTCTATTGCTCGGGTTTATGTATCTTTTGTGGATGCTAGAGGGGAGGAAAATGCAAAACTTGGTGTAGAAGCATTAAATGGAGCATCCACCTATCTGAGAAAATTGCTATCAATGGAATTAGCACTCCGAAGCACACCTAGATTGCGATTCTTTTTTGATAATGTCGGAGATCAAGCAAACAAGATTTCTGATCTTATTGATCGGGCGATTAAATCAGACAATGAGCGTATCGAATCCGCCCATGGCAAAAAATAGAAAAGGTAGAGACCTAACAGGTATTTTTCTTTTGAATAAAGATAAATCGATGTCTTCAAATTACGCTCTTCAGAAAGTAAAAAGAATTTTTAATGCAAAGAAAGCTGGTCATACCGGAAGTTTAGATCCTTTAGCGACTGGTGTTTTACCGATTTGTCTTGGGGAAGCTACGAAATTTTCAAATTTTTTTCTTAATGCAGATAAAAAATACCAGGTTAAGTTGGTTTTGGGTGTTGAGACTGATACCTATGATTCAGAGGGGCAGATAGTAGCGGAGTCAAGTACAAAAAATATAACGAAATCAAGCATTCAGGTCGCATTAAAAAAATTTAAAGGTAATCTGCGGCAGGTGCCGCCAATGTTTTCAGCAATTAAATTGAAAGGCAAACCACTTTATAAATATGCAAGACAGGGAGTTTCAGTAGAGCGAAAGCCCCGTGAAATTTGTATATATGACATTAAGCTTTTGAGTTTTCGTCAGCAAGAGCTTATGGAGGTCGAGCTATTTTTGCACGTTAGTAAAGGAACCTATATTAGATCCTTTGCTCATGATCTTGGAGAATGCCTTGGCTCTGGTGCGCATGTAAGCGCACTTCACAGAACAGAAGTAGGACAATTCACTGAGAAAAGTTCAGTTAAGCTGGTTGATATTGAACAATCAGAAGAAATTGGTGATTTAAAGGGCCTAGAAAATAAGATATTCTCTCTGGAATCGGTTATGAGAGAGGGATTTTGTGTTGACGTTTCAAATGAGGAAGGTACAAAATTTTGTCTGGGTCAATCGGTCATAATAAAAGAAAGCTTTCCCATTTGCGCAGAAGCATATATAGTTCGCGTTTTTAATGCTAACGGAAGGTTTCTGGGAACCGGAACATTAGATAATAAAAGATTACTCAGTCCGAAACGTGTTGTGTGCATTCGAGAGTAATTGGAAAGTAGAGATCCTGTAAATATGCGTGGGAGCTTTATCTAAATAAAATGAGCATATTGGAGATGAATCATGTCACTTACAGCAGAAGAAAAAGCAAAGATCGTGTCTGAGTTTGGAACAAATAAGGAGGACACAGGGTCATCAGAGGTTCAGATAGCCCTGCTAACCAGCAACATAAATAAGCTACAAAACCATTTTAGTGAGCACAAGAAAGACCATCATTCTCGCAAAGGGCTTATACGTATGGTAAATCAAAGACGCAAGTTACTTGATTACCTGAAGAACAAAAACAAGGCGAGTTACACTGACCTAATCGCTAAATTAGGACTTCGTCGTTAATTATAATGCATATAGAAAATTTTGTGCTTCGAGTTACTTATGTATATTCGTAAGAGTATTTATAAATAACCCGATTTGCATAAATTTTCTGTATCTCAACTTAAAAGTTAAGAAATAAGGAATATTATGAATCCGATTATAAAAAAGTTTAATTTTGGAAAAGATACGGTATCACTCGAGACAGGAAGAATCGCTCGGCAAGCGACAGGATCCGTTCTATGTTCAATAAATGAAACATCAGTGTTATGCACTGTTGTTGGAGAGAAATCAGCGAAGGAAGGCATGGATTTCTTTCCTCTGGGTGTGCATTACATTGAGAAAAGTTATTCCGCAGGTAAAATTCCTGGAGGATATTTCAAGAGAGAAGGAAGACCTTCAGAAAAAGAAACATTAACTTCAAGACTCATTGATAGACCCATTCGTCCTTTATTCCCAGATGGCTTTAAAAATGAAGTTCAGGTCATCTGTAATGTTATTTCGTCTGAGAAAGACACAGATCCAGATATAGCTGCGATGATAGGAACGTCAGCAGCGTTATCAATATCAGGCATACCTTTCAATGGTCCAGTTGGAGCAGCGAGGGTGGGCTATAATCTCGAAGATGGTTATATCCTTAATCCAGGCTATGAAAAACTTAAGTCCTCTGACTTAGACATGGTTGTGGCTGGGACCAAAGATGCGGTTTTAATGGTGGAGTCTGAGGCAAAGGAATTATCGGAAGATATCATGTTAGGAGGAGTACTATTTGCTCATCAGGAGATGCAGACGGTTATAGATGTGGTTCAAGAATTAGCTGATGAGGTTGGTAAACCTCGATGGGACTGGATTGTTCCAGAAAAGAATAGTGATTTAGATTTAAGGTTGAGAGAAATTGCCAGTGAAGCTCTGACAGAAGCATATCAAGTCACCGTCAAATCTGAGCGGTCAGAAAAAATTTCTCAAACTCGTCAATCAGTTTGTGACTCGCTTGTTGAAGAGGGATTCAGTGAAGAAGAAATTAAAACTCAATTCAAAAAATTAGAGAAGGAAATAGTAAGAAGTAGAATTTTGAATGGTAGTCCACGAATAGATGGTAGAGACTCTAGTAGAGTGCGTGATATTACAGTTTCAGTTGGTGTTTTACCTAAAGTTCATGGTTCTGCAATTTTTACAAGAGGTGAAACGCAAGCGCTAGTCACTTCAACATTAGCGTCAACTCGAGATGCACAGATCATAGATGCACTTGAGGGCAAAAAGGAAGATTCCTTTATGCTTCACTACAATTTCCCGCCGTTCTCTGTTGGTGAATGTGGTCGTGTTGGAGCGACATCTCGAAGAGAGATTGGTCATGGACGGCTTGCGCGAAGAGGTGTTGCTGCAGTTCTACCGACTGTTGAAGACTTCCCTTACACCATTCGAGTGGTATCCGAGATTACAGAATCTAATGGTTCAAGTTCAATGGCATCCGTTTGCGGAGCTAGCCTTGCTCTAATGGATGCTGGTGTGCCCCTTAAAGCCCCTGTGGCTGGAATTGCCATGGGATTAGTTAAAGAAGGAGAAAAGTTTGCAGTTTTGACGGATATATTAGGTGATGAGGATCATCTTGGTGATATGGATTTTAAAGTTGCAGGGACCTCTGATGGAGTCACGGCGCTTCAAATGGATATAAAGATAGAGGGAATCACTGAAGAGATTATGGAGATTGCACTTGAACAAGCATTAAAAGCAAGACTCAGTATTCTATCAGACATGAATAAAGTGCTTGCCTCAGGTAGGGATGAAATCTCTGAAAGTGCCCCCAGGTTAGAAAAAATGCAAATTGATTCAGACAAAATTCGAGATGTTATCGGGAAGGGGGGAGCGACTATCAGAGCGCTTTGTGATGATTATAATTCGACAATCGATATTTCAGATGATGGGATAGTGCAAATTTATTCAGAAGATCAAGAAAGTCTCTCTGCTGCAATTGAGGCGATAAAAGCAATCGTGGCGGATCCTGAGCCAGGCACAATATATGATGGGAAAGTGGTTAGAATAGTGGATTTCGGAGCTTTTGTGAATTTCATGCCTGGCACAGACGGACTTGTGCACATTTCACAAATTGCTGAAGAGAGGGTGGAAAAGGTCACTGATTATCTGAGTGAAGGTCAGGACGTGAAAGTAAAAGTAATTGAAATTGATAATAGAGGTAGGGTTAAGCTCTCCATAAAGGAGGCAGCTGAGAAAGCTAAAACTGACGACCTAGGAGACGCTGACTCCAAAAAGGATAAAGCGTAACGATTACAAATAACTTAAAGAAGTCATAATTCAATCATTGGCAAGAGATATAAGTTCAGACGCATGAATTCTCGTATTCTCGGTAACTTTTGCACCACCGAGGATACGAGCTATCTCTTCTACTCTTTCATTTTTAGTTAAAAATTTGAATTCAGATTTAAAACTATTCGAACCCCCAAATCTACTGACCTTTAGGTGTTGTTGAGCGTGAACAGCGACCTGCGCTTGATGGGTTATGCATAGAATTTGATTCCTCTTGCCAAGTGATTTTAGCAGTCTGCCAATAATGTCGGAAGTTTTTCCACTTACTCCAACATCGACTTCATCCAATAATGTTGTCGGTATGTTTGTTGAATCAGAGGCTACTACTTGAATTGCTAAGCTAATTCTAGATAACTCGCCGCCCGATACAATTTTTCTTAGAGCTTTGTGGTTATCCTCGGAATTAGTTCTAATTAGAAATTCGATTGTGTTAGAGCCCTTGGGATGAATTTGGTTAACATCACGCTGCAAAGATTGAATCTTTAGCGAGCAATATCCCATGTCTAGCTTTTTTAATTGAGCATTGATTAGAGTTTCAAATTCTTTGCTACTCTTTATTCTCAAATCACTAAGAATTTTGTCGACTTCCCAATATTTCTGTTCACATTCGATGATTTCTTTTTGTACTTTTGCAAATATTTCATCTCTATCCAATAATATTTTTAATTTTTCTTTTAGTTTTTCAGAAACGTCTTCAAGTTCTAAGTAATTGCTTTTGTGTTTTCGACCAAGCTGAAACAATTGTTTTAGCTCTTGATCAACAAGCTCTAATTTCTTTGGATCAGAATCAAAGTTGGCGTTGGCAGAGTTTAGTTCAGAAAGTCCTTCGTCAATTTGGATAAGTGCATTTTGAAAACATTCTATTGCTACCTCAACAGACCGAGGTTTTGACTCAAGACTATCAAGAATAGAACTTATCTTAATAAGATTTGCTCGGAAAGAATTTTCTCTTGTATCGTCCGAGAGATAGATGGCTTCATTTATTTTGGTGATTATTTCATCAGTATTGGAGAGGATGGCATGCTCCTCCTCAAGGGCTTTAACCCTTTCTTTTGTTAAATCAAATTGGTCAAGTTCTTTTAATAGAAAACGCACATCATTAATTTCATCTTCTGTGCTCTTTTCAACTGAAGAAATATCAGATAGTTGTTTTTTTAAGGTTTTCCATTTTGCATGTATGTTTTTGATCTTAGTCAATAGATCGTTCGCTTTAGCATATTCGTCCAAAAGCATCCGATGGTTATCTCGTTGAAAAAGAAATTGATGTTCATTTTGATCATGAATATCAACGAGAATTTCGCCCAGTTTTTGAAGCTGCGTCATTGTAGCAGGACCACCGTTTATATACCCTTTTGATCGGCCTTGGTTGTTAAATACCCTTCGAAGTAAACATTCTTTGTCTGCAGAAAAACCATTTTCCTGGAGCCAAATTTCAACTGATGGGATCATTTGTACGTCAAAGTAAGCTGAGATTTCTGCTTGAGTAGAATCATGTCGAATCATATTGGTCTCAGCCCGCCCGCCCAATAAAATTGATAAGGCATTGAATATGAGAGATTTACCAGAACCTGTCTCTCCAGTTATTGCAGTAGTTCCGGAAGAAAAGTCTAAATCGAGGTATTCTGCAGTAATAAAATTTTTTATTGTAAGACTTAAAAGCAATTTGAATCCATGACTAGGTTGGTTTAAAAAATTTGTTATTTAGATAGTTGAAAATCAAAAGTGCATCCCCATTAAGTTTAATAATAATTTAGTTTATTTAAAACACTTTCGTTATGAGAGGGATTGAGAAATGGCATCTAACAAAGATAAAGAAGAAGACCTTTTAAATGAGGACGAAAATCCTAAAGAAGACATTGCAGAACCGGAACTCGATTCGGAGCAAGAAAATTCAGCTGATATCAATGATCAGGATGAGATCGAAAATTTGCAGAAAGCATTAGCGGAAAGTACGGATCAGCTCCTCAGAGCACAGGCTGAATTGCAAAATGTTAGGCGACGATCTGAAAGGGACTTGGAAAATGCTCATAAATATGCGCTTGAGAGATTCTCTAACGAACTTCTTCCTGTCATGGACAACATAGAGCGTGCATATGGTGCGATTGATATCCAAAATGATGATCAAAAATCAATTGGAGAGGGTCTTGAGTTAACAATCAAAAACTTTGTTGAGGTTTTTAAAAAATTTAACATCTCCTGTGTTGATCCCAAAGGTGAACCATTCGATGCCGAATTGCATCAAGCAGTAAGTATGCAAAGTGATGAAAACACAGAACCAAATACTGTTTTAGATGTTTTTCAAAAAGGGTATACCTTAAATGGCAGATTAATAAGACCTGCAATGGTGGTGGTTTCTAAAGCTTGAAATTTTTGTGTGGCCTTGATTTCTTGGAATTCATACCCATATTGAGATTAGAAAAGCAAAAAGATTTTAATTTCATGAAAGAGCTTTCATGAAGCGTAGTTAACGGAGAGAAAATAATGGGAAAAATAATTGGAATAGACCTTGGGACGACTAACTCGTGTGTCGCGGTGCTAGAAGGAGACGCGCCGAAGGTGATAGAGAATGCAGAGGGAGCGAGAACTACACCCTCTATCGTTGCCTACTCTGAGGATGGAGAGATACTGGCAGGGCAGTCTGCCAAAAGACAAGCTGTCACAAATCCAGAAAATACTGTATATGCCGTGAAGCGTTTGATAGGCAGACGATTTGACGATGATGTAGTGAAGAAAGATATGGACATGGTGCCATATAAAATTGTTAAAGCTGATAACGGTGATGCATGGGTTGAGATTAAGGGTGAAAGTAAAGCGGCACCGCAGATTTCTGCAGAAATACTCAAAAAAATGAAAAAGACAGCTGAGGATTACATTGGCGAAGCAATTAATGAAGCAGTTATTACGGTCCCAGCATATTTTAATGACTCTCAACGCCAAGCCACAAAAGATGCAGGTAAGATTGCCGGATTGGATGTAAAGAGAATTATCAACGAGCCTACAGCTGCTGCATTGGCATATGGCATGGATAAATCGAGTGGGGACAAGGTTGTAGCGGTTTATGATCTCGGTGGAGGAACATTCGACATATCGGTAATTGAAATTGCCGATGTCGATGGCGAGAAACAATTTGAAGTCTTGGCAACTAATGGGGATACATTCTTAGGTGGTGAAGATTTTGATATGCGATTAATTGAGTTCCTTTCATCTGAGTTTAAAAAGGACAGCGGGATAGATCTTAGTAATGATCCTCTTGCGATGCAGCGACTTAAAGAAGCAGCAGAGAAGTCGAAAATAGAGCTCTCTTCAAGTCAACAAACCGAAGTGAACCTGCCCTATATTACTGCCGATGCGTCGGGTCCAAAACATTTAGTTGTTAAGCTAACCCGCGCAAAGCTAGAGTCACTTGTGGAAGATTTGATTGATCGTTCTCTTGAGCCATTGAAGGTTGCCCTTGATGATGCAGGAAAGTCAACTGGAGAGATAGACGAAATTATTTTGGTTGGTGGTCAGACACGAATGCCAATGGTCCAAGATAAGGTAAGTGGATTCTTTGGTAAGGAACCTAGGAAGGATGTTAATCCAGATGAAGCAGTTGCAGTCGGAGCAGCGTTGCAGGGAGCAGTTCTAGCAGGAGACGTAACCGATGTATTGCTTCTTGACGTTACTCCATTAAGCCTTGGAATTGAAACTATGGGTGGTGTTGCGACTCCAGTGATTGAGAAAAATACAACGATTCCAACAAAAAAATCTCAAATATTTTCTACTGCTGATGATAACCAAACTGCAGTGACTATTCATGTTGTGCAGGGTGAGAGAAAGCAAGCAGTCCAGAATAAATCCTTAGGTAGATTTGATCTGGCTGATATACCACCTGCGCCTCGCGGGATGCCTCAAATAGAGGTTACATTTGATATTGACGCAAATGGAATTCTTAATGTGAGCGCGAAGGACAAAGCAACAGGAAAAGAGCAGTCAATTATTATTAAAGCCTCATCTGGTTTATCCGAGGATGAAATAGATGCGATGGTCAAAGACGCAGAGGCAAACGCAGCGGAGGATAAGAAGTTTGAGGAACTTGTACAAGCTAGAAATACTGCTGATGGATTAGCTCATGCTACGAAGAAAACGCTCGAAGAAGCCGGCGATAAAGCAACGCCTGAAGAGAAGAGTGCCATTGAAGATGCTATTAAAAAAGTGGAAGAAGTGGTTAAAGGAGATGACAAGGATGCAATAGATGAGGCAGTGAAAATATTATCTGAGGCATCTAGTGGATTAGCTCAAAAGATGTATGCGGAGCAGACTGCTGAGGCTCAGCCTGGTCAAGAGGAATCTAAACCTGCTGATGATGCAATGGATGCTGAATTTGAGGAAGTTAAAGAAGACGGTGAAGATAAATCTAAGGAAGAAAAAAATTAATCTCCCTTAAATTATTCTTGCAGTAAAATTTGAACTGGTTGTGTTTTCATCGATGTTCTTTTTGCCAGTTCATTTTATTAAGCGATTTTAGGAAAAGTCTAGAATGTCCAAACGAGACTATTATGAAGTTCTTGGCGTAGACAAGGGCGCATCAGATCAGGAGATAAAAAAGGCATTCAGACGAACTGCTATGAAATATCATCCAGATAGAAATCCTGATGATAAAGATGCAGATGAGAAGTTCAAAGAAGCCCAAGAAGCCTATGAAGTGCTCGGAGATTCAGAAAAAAAAGGTGCCTATGATCGGTTTGGACATGCCGGTGTAAATCAAGGAGCTTCTAGTGGCGGAGGCTTCAGCGATATTTTTGGTGACGTGTTCGGTGATATTTTTGGTGGTGGACGAACGCGAAATGGACCAGCACGTGGCTCCGACTTGGGTTATGATCTCCAGCTTAGTTTAGAGGATGCGGTTAAAGGCACAACGGTGAAAATTGATGTGCCTACGATGGTTTCATGTGAAGGATGTGGTGGGTCCGGTGCCAGAAAAGGCTCATCGCCTATTACATGTAAGACTTGCAATGGTCAAGGTCAAGTACGCATGTCTCAAGGATTTTTCTCCGTTCAGCAAACATGTCATCAATGTTCTGGGCGTGGAAAAGTTATTTCAGATCCTTGCGGATCATGTCACGGACAAGGTCGTCTTGAAGAAGTAAAGACTCTGTCGGTTAAAATACCCGCGGGAGTAGATACTGGTGATAGGATTCGTTTGTCCGGTAAAGGCGAGGCTGGCCCTCAAGGTGGTCCCGCAGGCGATTTATTTGTTCAAATGAATGTTCGCCCTCATGATATCTTTGTCAGAGATGGAAGTAATTTACATTGCGAAGTTCCAATTAGTTTTGCGAAAGCAGCTCTGGGTGGTGAATTAGAGGTGCCCACTCTTTCTGGAAAAGTTAAATTAAAAATTCCATCCGAGACTCAAAGCGGTAAGCTATTTCGATTACGAGGTAAAGGTGTATCGCCTGTTCGAGGAGGTTCTCAAGGAGATCTTTTGTGTAAGATTGTCGTTGAAACGCCCGTAAATTTGACGAGTAAACAGCAAAAATTGTTACAGGAATTTGAGTCCAGTTTACATGGTAAAAGTAAGCATTCTCCAAGAAGTGATCATTGGTTTGATGGCGTAAAAAAATTCTTTGATAATCTTACTGGCTAGTAATCCAAATTTATAGATTCTAAGAGGAGAACTCTTTTGATCAATGTGGCTTTATTTGGCGCGAATGGAAAGATGGGTAGGGAGGTAATCAAAGCTCTTTCCCGAGAACGTGATTTAAGTCTTATCGCTACAATTGGAAGGCTATTTGCTTCTAATGATGAAATTAAATTTTACGAAGACAGTGACCACAAAGTAAAAATTCAATGGATAAAACCGATTGTTCATCAATCTGTAAACGATATCGATGTAGTGATCGATTTCAGTGAGCCTAATGCCTCTTTAAATTGTCTTAGATTCTGTACTGAAAATTCAATCAGGTTTGTGTCAGGTACTACAGGATTTAATGAAGAGCATCATAGGGAAATTATTGACTTATCGAAAAGAACGCCTATTTTTCTTTCCTCGAATTTCTCCCGAGGCGTAGCAATGGTATCCACTCTTTTGGAATATATATCAAGTAAGTTGGGTAATGAAACTCAAATATCATTAGAAGAAATTCATCACAAAGATAAACTGGATGCGCCTTCAGGCACAGCGATAGATCTACGAAATACAGTCACTAAAATTTTAGATAAGCATAGTATAAAAAAGGATGTTTCTATTTCCTCGAAACGAATTGGCCAACATGTTGGATTTCACAGAGCAACCTTTTCATTTCAGGGAGAGACAATAACTATTGGCCATGAGGCTAAAGATCGATCAGTTTTCTCTCTCGGAGCATTGGCAGCCACGAGATGGATTATTGATATGCCTCCTGGTCTGTATGACATGAAAGATTTAATCGATCGAACTTAAACAAATAGTGACTCTTCTGATAGACAAAATCAATTAGGTTCAATATACTCGTTCTTCAAATCCCGGCTATTAACTTTTTGTTTTTTACATAGCTAGCCGAGGCACAATAGAGTGTGTTAAGACGTTTTTTAGCCTGCTCCTGTTACTTAAATATGAATTCTGACAAATTAAATATTGGTTGGATAGGGAAGATACGTGTGCGCTCATTAAGATCAAGCGGAGAGTTTTTTTGAAGAACGATAATGGGGAAAGGGCTATCTTGGTATTGGCAGATGGCACAGTTTTTTCAGGGAGATCGATCGGAGCAGAGGGCTTTTCCGTAGGTGAAGTGGTCTTTAATACGGCTATCACAGGTTACCAAGAAATTCTCACAGATCCTTCATATGCAAAGCAAATTGTTACTTTGACGCATCCGCATATTGGAAATGTTGGGACTAACGAGGAGGATGAAGAGTCAGAAAACATATGGGCATCTGGATTGGTTATCAGAGATCTGCCTAAATTAGCATCAAATTATCGGAGTCAACAGTCTCTCAATGAGTATCTTGAGAGCAAAGGTATTATTGCCATTTCTGATATTGATACCAGAAAGTTGACTCGAATCATAAGAGAGAAAGGGTGTCAAAGTGGTTGTGTTATGGCGGGGCAGATAGATGAGAGGAAGGCTCATGAGTATGCCAAAGATTTTATTGGTTTGGCCGGTTTAGATCTTGCTCAAGAGGTTACGACGAAAACTATCTACAAGTGGACGGCGCCATCTTGGTGTCAAAATGGGGATGGTGCGAGCGGAGATAAGGCTGAGAGTAAGTATAAAGTTGTCGCGTTTGATTATGGAGTGAAAAAAAATATTCTTCGAATGCTTGTCGATCGTGGATGCGAATTAGTTATTGTGCCAGCTAAGACCTCTGCAAGAGAAGTGCTTAAAATGGAACCTCAGGGAGTTTTTCTGTCGAATGGACCTGGAGATCCTGAGCCATGTAACTATGCAATTCAGGCTATTAAAGAAATTATGGATAAAGATATCCCTATTTTTGGCATTTGCCTTGGTCACCAGCTTTTAGCGTTAGCATCCGGCGCAAAAACCGTAAAAATGAAATTTGGACATCATGGTGCTAACCATCCAGTGGAAGCGCTGAAAAATAAAACTGTGTTAATTACAAGTCAAAATCATGGTTTTGCGGTGGATGAGGAAACTTTACCGGATAATGTTAGTGTCACCCATCGTTCATTGTTCGACGGCTCAATTCAGGGAATAGAGAGATTAGATAAAGATGCTTTTAGTTTTCAAGGTCATCCAGAGGCGAGTCCTGGACCTCATGACGCTGCTCCATTGTTTGATCACTTTATTGAGTTAATGAAGCTAAGGATGAATGAATAGTATGCCTAAACGAGATGACGTCAAAAGTATACTGATATTGGGCGCGGGTCCGATTGTTATTGGTCAGGCTTGCGAATTTGATTATTCAGGAGCTCAAGCATGCAAAGCTTTGCGAGAAGAGGGCTACAAAGTAATACTTGTTAATTCTAATCCAGCGACAATTATGACAGATCCATCAATGGCAGATGTTACCTACATAGAACCTGTCGAGTGGAGGACTGTAGAGAAAATAATTGAGAAAGAAAAACCTGACGTTTTATTGCCAACTATGGGGGGTCAGACCGCCTTAAATTGTGCTCTTGATCTAAACAAGCACGGGATTTTAAAAAAATATTCTGTCGAAATGATAGGTGCGGATGCGGATGCGATTGATAAAGCTGAGGATAGAGAAAGATTTGATATAGCAATGCAAAATATTGGATTATCAACTCCCAATTCAGGTATCGCTCATAACATGGAGCAAGCAAATGCTGTAGCAGCAGATTTTGGTTTTCCATGTATTATTCGACCCTCTTTTACAATGGGTGGATCCGGGGGTGGCATCGCATATAACAAGGAGGAATTTGAGGAAATTTGCAATAGAGGATTTGATCTGTCCCCAACTCATGAATTATTGATTGATGAATCACTGATAGGTTGGAAAGAATTTGAGATGGAAGTAATTAGAGATAAAAAAGATAACTGTATTATTGTCTGCTCTATCGAGAATTTAGATCCAATGGGTATTCATACGGGTGACTCTATAACTGTTGCTCCTGCGCAAACGCTTACCGATAAAGAATATCAGTTAATGAGAGATGCTTCCTTGAAAGTTCTCAGAGAGATTGGTGTTGAGACAGGTGGCTCAAATGTTCAGTTTGCTGTCAATCCAGAAACAGGAAGATTGGTTGTTATTGAGATGAATCCTAGAGTATCGAGATCGTCCGCACTTGCATCAAAAGCAACAGGATTTCCGATTGCGAGAGTAGCCGCGAAGCTTGCGGTTGGCTTTACCTTGGATGAGTTAAAGAATGAAATAACAGGGGGCGCGACGCCTGCATCATTTGAACCAAGTATTGATTACATAGTTACTAAAATTCCAAGATTTGCTTTCGAGAAATTTCCCGATGCCGATCAAGTTCTTACCACGCAAATGAAATCGGTTGGAGAAGTCATGGCTATTGGAAGAACTTTTCAGGAGTCAATGCAAAAAGCACTTCGAGGACTGGAAATTGGAACATCAGGATTTGATCCGGTCGCATCTGAAAATAATCAGGAGATCATAAACTCAGTAAAACGTAATTTAGTGGAACCTGGACCCAATAGGATTTGGCATCTCGCGGATGCCTTCAGGCTAGAGATCACGCTCGAAGAGATTTATGCAATAACGAAAATCGATAGATGGTTTTTATGTGAGATACAAGATTTGATATTCGAGGAAAGACAGCTTTTTGGAAAGACTATAGAAGCAATCGATGAGTCACTGCTTTATCGGTTAAAGCGCAAAGGATTCTCCGATTATCGAATAGCTTCAATTTTAGATTGCAAGGAATCAGACGTGCGACAAAAGCGTCATCAATTTAATATTCGTCCAGTTTATAAGAGAGTCGATACATGTGCTGCTGAATTTTCTACTGAAACAGCTTACATGTATTCTACCTATGAAGAGGAATGCGAAGCTCGTCCAAGTCAGAAGGATAAAATACTAGTACTGGGTGGAGGACCTAATCGAATAGGACAGGGAATAGAGTTTGATTATTGTTGTGTTCATGCTGCTTTAGCAATGAGAGAAGATGGTTATGAAACAATTATGGTCAATTGTAATCCTGAGACGGTCTCGACAGATTATGATACCTCCGATCGACTGTATTTCGAACCAGTTACATTAGAAGATGTTTTAGAGATCGTTGAATTAGAAAAGCCAAAAGGAGTTATTGTGCAGTTTGGAGGACAGACACCTCTCAAGCTTGCAAAAAAATTGGAGGAATGCGGTGTGCCAATCATTGGCACTGAGCCGGATGCAATCGATCGTGCAGAAGATAGAGAGCGCTTCCAAAAAATGATACAAAAACTTGATTTGTTGCAGCCAAAAAATGCGACTGCAAGAACTATTGAGGAGGCCGTGACACTCTCGCATGGAATTGGGTATCCACTGGTTGTCAGACCTTCCTATGTGCTTGGGGGACGGGCAATGGAGATTGTCTACTCAGAATCCGAGTTACGTCACTATATGAAAACTGCAGTCCAAGTTTCAGACGAATCTCCCGTTCTTTTAGATTTTTTTCTTCCGAATGCAATTGAAGTTGATGTGGATGCTATATGTGATGGTGAGCAGGTGGTAATAGGAGGAATTATGCAACATATTGAGCAAGCAGGAATTCACTCCGGTGATTCAGCCTGTTCACTGCCACCATATAGTTTGAGTGCACCAGTGCAGACAGAAATGAAAGAGATCTGCAAAAAAATGGCAATTGAGTTAAATGTTCGTGGATTGATGAACGTTCAACTTGCGTTACAGGATGACAGAATTTATGTGATTGAGGTGAATCCCAGAGCTTCGAGAACTATTCCATTCGTTTCAAAATGTATAGGGGTCTCTTTAGCGAAAGTTGCCGCGAGATGCATGGTGGGACAGACACTTAAAGATCAAAATATCGTATCTGAAATTATTCCGGAGCATTACAGTGTAAAAGAGGCTGTGTTTCCTTTTAATAAATTCCCTGGCATTGATCCTATACTTGGACCTGAAATGAAGTCCACTGGAGAGGTTATGGGTGTTGGTGAGACTTTTGGAGAGGCTTATGGGAAAGCAGAGCTTGGAGCAAACGATGAAATTCCTGATAAAGGGAAAGTATTTATAAGTGTTCGAGATAGGGATAAAAACGAGGTTGGAGTGCTTGCAAAAAAATTGCTCGATTTAGGATTTGATTTAGTTGCGACAATTGGCACCGCGAAGGTGATTGCAAAAGATGGCCTTGATGTGGAGGTAGTTAATAAAGTACAAGAGGGACGCCCTCACATTGTTGATATGATAAAAAGTGATAGTATTGATATGATAATTAACAGCACGGAAGGCCGGCAGGCAATTAAAGACTCCGGCACGATTAGATCGAGTGCAGAGCAGCGAGGCATATATTGCACAACTACAATAGCGGGCGGTAATGCAGTTTGTGAAGCTTTGAAGTTCAAAGGAGAAATGCACGTTAGAAGCCTGCAACAGCTTCATGGGAGTATCTCTTGATAGATAAAACAGTAATGACACCTTTTGGTGAAAAATCTCTGAGGGAGGAGCTGGATCACTTGATAAGGATTGTTCGCCCTCAAATTGTAAATGCGATTGCAACTGCAAGAGAGCATGGGGATTTAAAAGAAAATGCTGAGTATCATGCGGCCAGAGAGCAGCAAAGCTTTACGGAGGGTCGTATTCAGGATATTGAGTCAAAACTTGCAAATTCAGAGATAGTAGATATTTCGAAAATTCCACCCGGAGACAAGGTTGTTTTTGGTGCATTGGTTAGGATAATCAATACTGAAAATGATGAGCTCCGTGAGTATAGGATTGTTGGTGATGATGAAGCCGATGTTAGTCAAGGTAAGATTTCATATAAATCGCCTATCGCTCGCGCTTTGATAGGAAAGGAAATTGGTGATATTGCTGTGGTGCAGGCACCAAGTGGTGAAATAGAATATGAAATTGATGATGTTAAGTATCAATAATAATCTTTTTTTTCTTGGGGTCTAATTCTCCAAATCGAATTCTTTAATCATTTTTATTAAAACCTCACTCAAATGATCTGACTCTTGCATTGTGTATGTGAGTGGTGGGAGCAAACGAATAACGGTTTCAGATGTGACATTAATGATTATATTATTTCGTAAACCGACTGAGAATAATTCTTTACACGGTCTATTCATTTCAATTCCGATCATACAACCTTTGCCCCTAATTGATTTTACACAAGAAATATTACCTAGAGAGCCTCTAAGATTCATTAGTATCCTTTCTCCGACCTTTCTAGCATTATCACAAATGTTCTCGTTAATGATGGTACTTATGGTTGCGAGTGCCGCAGCACATGCAAGTGGATTTCCTCCAAATGTTGATCCATGTGATCCAGGTTTAAGAATGTGCTTTGCAAAACCTGCAGTTAAACATGCACCTATTGGGAAACCATTGCCTAACCCTTTGGAAGTTGTAACAACATCAGGCATCACGTCACTTTCTTGATAACAGAAATAATGTCCCGTTCTTCCATTGCCGGTTTGCACCTCATCCAACATCAAAAGCCATCCCTCCTCAGAGCAGATTGATCTTAGATCCTTCAAGTAGTCGTTATTTGGAATATTTATTCCACCCTCACCTTGTATGGGCTCAACGAAGACAGCACAGATATTTTTATCTTTTTTTGCCATCGTTTTTATGGCGTCTAAATCATTGAAAGGTACTCTAAGGAATCCATCAAGGAGTGGTTCAAATCCAGCTTTTACTTTCGTTGCTGAGGAGGCGCTAATTGCTGCGTAAGTTCGACCATGAAAAGCATCATTTGTTACTAAGATCTTCGGTGGTACCAAGCCACGGTTTTTGCCATACATTCTTGCGATTTTCACTGCTGTTTCATTTGCCTCTGCGCCAGAATTACAAAAGAATACCTCTGGCATCTTTGCAATTTCACACAATTTTTTTGCCAATTCATCTTGTTTTGAGGTGGAGAAAAAGTTGGAGCAGTGAACTAGTTTTTTGGACTGCTCAAAAATAGCCTTTGTGATATTTGGATGCGAATGTCCGAGACCGCAAACTGCAATGCCTGACAGAGCATCTAAATATTTATTATCTTCTGTATCCCAGAGCCATGAGCCTGATCCATGCGAAATGGAAAGCTCACGAGTACCGTAGGTGTTCATTACATTGTTCATTAATTTGATAGCAACTTCAGACTGAGTAATGTGTAAAAGAAATGAAGAAACAAAACCACTCTTTAGATACAATATACACGGTCAAATTTTTATCGCAATATGATAAAGATGAAAGTAATTAAAAAATCAGAGACTAGACTTAGGCTATAATACGCAAGTTAGAGATTTGGTATTGGATGAAATTATGAACACGATGGAACTCATTAAGAAGCAAGTAGAGGAAAACTCGATTATCCTTTACATGAAAGGAAGTCCTAATCAGCCCCAGTGCGGATTTTCGGCGAGGACTGTTCAAGCATTGATGGAGTGTGGCCAAAAATTTGCTTTTGTTAATGTTTTGGAAAATCAAGAGATAAGACAAGATTTACCAAAATTTGGACATTGGCCAACATTTCCTCAGTTATGGGTCAATGGGGAATTGGTTGGTGGCTGTGACATAGTTACTGAGATGCATAGTAACGGAGAACTAAAGCCACTGATAGACGAGGCAATAATAAAGAATATGGAAACCTAGCTGACCAAGTAATTTGCATCTATGGAGTAATTTTGATGAAAACAAAATTTATAATCAATCTGTCAATATTGTTATTTATTACCGTTTTGAACGGTTGTGGACGCGGTGATAATACGCCAATTGATACTGATGGTGATGGTATTGAGGACTCGCTCGACTTATTTCCAAATGATCCTACAGAGGCTTTTGATACTGACGAGGACGGCATTGGCGATAATGGTGACAATTGTGTGGATATTGTTAATTCAGATCAATCTGATATAGATTTTGATGGTATCGGAGATGAGTGTGATGATGATAAGGACGGCGATGAGATTGCCAATGACATCGATAACTGTCCACTAAACGGTAATGCTGACCAAACTGATTCTGACGCCAATGGGTCGGGTGATGCTTGTGATCCAATGCCAACGGTATATGCGTTTGATAATTCTGCTTTTCCTGAGTCTGACTCTTCAGTTAGCTATCTGAAGCAAACAGCAAGCCAATTGTTAATTTCTGACATGTCATATTTTATGCAAAACATCCTAGTGGAGGACACTACTGTGTCAGTCGAAGACAAAGTTTCTGCAATGAAGTTCTTTGTTTATGGGACTGACATAGATGCTGCAAATACCCTGATTGGAGCATATATAGCCGATGCTGATAATGTGGAGCTCAAAGATGCAGCCTTATATGGAGATATATCAGTAAGCAGTAATCTTCATGAGAAAATAGCAGGAGGTGACGGTAACGGTAATGGTCACGTTTTGGGGCTGATTGACGGTGATTTTTTTGGTTGGGATGAGGAGATTGTTGCTCTCCCGATTGATTTGGTGAATCATTGGATTCAAATGCAGGCAGAGATTGCGTCAGATGGTCTAGCAACGGTTGTGGTGGATTCAAGTGGAACCTCGTCAATGGCGCACGTTAACATTGATGAAGAGGGAAGAAATTATCGTCAATTATTAAGCACTTTTTTGATGGGTGCGGTGAATTTTTCTCAAGGCACTAATAAGCATTTTATTAAAAATTTCTCTGGTACTGACGATGACGGAGTAAATTACATTGCTGCTCAAGATGGAACTAATGCATTCACTGTGGCTGAGCATCATTTTGATCAAGGTTTCGGGTTTTATGGCGCCGCTCGTGATGGACTTGATTACACTGATCTTGAAGCTTCCGCGATAAGTGGTCGTGATGAGTATAAGAATGGTTATCATGATTCAAATTCTGATCTCCTGATTGATTTACGGAGTGAGTATTTTTTTGGACACTCTCAGATTTGCGCTGAAAGAGATGTGGGCTCTGCTTCGGGGACTGTTCCAACTGACTTTTCAAATGAGGTAATGTTACCAATTCTGGCGGCTCGTAAAATCTTGAGCAATGCAGCAAATAAAACTAATCCTGAACTAACGGAAATTGAAACCAGCAAATTAAGAGAGCATGTAAATAATGTATCCACTGGTTGGGAAAAATGCATTGCTGCTACAGCAATTCATAATATTAATAATTTACTGATATCTATAAGTAACTATGATAATGGCGCACCTGTAAATATTGAAAATTTTCAAGACGTTGCAAAATATTGGTCCGATCTGAAAGGTTATGTCTTGAGTCTTCAATTTAGTCCAACTTCACCATTTAGAGATAATGCAGTCATTGAGGTTGACATCAATGACCTTAAGAAAGCTCTCACGCTCATTGGAGATGCCCCAGTCCTTGCGAACGGGAGCCAGAACGGTATTCCTGCTGCAGGTTCAGCTTCAGACGCTATTTACGCGTACACAGGGAAGCTTATAGAGGTGAGATCGATTCTGCAGGATGCATATAGATTTTCTGATGTTAATACGCTAAGTTGGTAAAGCATCTGACTGTGAGTTTTATGCTCAAAAACCTCGGCGAAATATCCTGAATTATCCAAATCTCTAAGGCTTAATACAATAGTTATTAGCTTACTAAAGAGATACCAAATTGGTTATGAAATGGATTGTTCATCTTATTGGACGATATCAAATTAGTGTTTGGCGCAGCTGTAAGCTATCAATGTAACTGCAAATGATAAAGATTATCATTATTATTGACAATGATAATAATAGTAATTATCATTTGCGTTTTCATTATCATTAGAAAGGTTTGCTCTATGAAACGGTCACTAGTTACAAGGTTAATTATTTTATTTAGTTTTTTCGCTTCACTTACTGTTTTAGCACAAAATGTTGAAATGGAGGAAATTGTGGTAAAGGGTAAAGTGCTTCAATCAGATCAAGTAAACGCACTGAAAATACCGACACCCATTATAAATGTCCCACAATCACTTTCGATCGTGACTGATGAAGAAATACTTAAAAAAGGTATGAGATCAATTGGAGACATAATTCGGTACACACCCGGTGTAAACACCTCTCAAGGGGAAGGGCACAGGGATGCAGTCGTGTTTAGAGGCGTGCGATCCACAGCTGATTTTTTTCAAGACGGTGCGAGAGATGATGTTCAATATTATCGTTCACTTTATAACATTGAACAGGTAGAAATTTTGAGGGGTCCTAACGCACTTCTTTTTGGAAGAGGTGGTACCGGTGGTGCGTTAAATAGAGTTACGAAAAAACCGAGACTTGGAGTAGATTCAAGGAAAGCAAGTATTGGAGTAGACACTTTTGGAGCGTTTGATATTGAAGCCGATCTAAATATGGATATGGGTGATGACATGGCATTTCGTCTTAATCTACACAGTGATTCGCTTAAAAATCACAGAGATTTTTATGATGGAGATAGACTTGGATTTAATCCAACTTTACGGACAAAGTTGAGTTCAGCGACAACTTTAGATCTTTCTTATGAGTACATTGATCATGAGAGGTTTATTGATAGAGGGATACCAACCGCAAACAATAAACCAGTAGAAGAATTTGCAGAAATAGTTTTTGGAGATAAGGATAATAATATTCATACTGTGGAGGCCTCTGTTTTTAGAGCAATGGTCAGTCACGTTTTCTCGGAAACTCGAAAAGGTAACCTTTCAATTACTTCTAATAGTTTTGAAAAGATGTATCAAAATACTTATGCAGCCTCACATACTGCTGAAAGTGGCATAGTAACGATGGATGGTTATCATGACCCAACAGAGAGAGATAACTTTATCATTACCGGGAACCTCATCAATGAGCTTACTATCGGTAATACTACCCATACAATTCTGGCTGGATTTGAAAGTATAGACACAGATAATAAGAATTTTAGGTTTAATACTTATTGGACGTCTAAAGATTGCTCAGTAAGTGGGTATGACCAAGAGTCTTTTAATATTAATAACCCTATGAACTTTAGCGTTACCGCAGATGGGACGCCAACATCAGTAGAGTATACAAATCCATGTTCATTAAAATCGAGCACAGAAACTGATCTGAGCGTCACCTCATTTTATTTTCAAGATCAAGTGGATGTAAGTGATAATCTGATCGTTGTTTTAGGTGGGAGACATGACACTTTTGACGTTAAGGTAAGTGATATTAAGAACGGGACTTCAGCCGCAAGAAAAGATACAAGGTTTTCACCTCGAATGGGTGTTATCTATAAACCACGGGATAGCATGTCTATTTATTACAGTTACAGTGAAGGTTTTTCACCGAGATCGGGTGAACAATACAAGAGCTTATCAGGAGGATCGCCAGGTTCTGGTGAAACTTTAAGGCCTGATTATTTTGAAAATATGGAATTGGGAGTAAAAGTCGATTTGAGCTCGGATCTCAGTTTGACCGCAGCTTATTTTGATAGCAAGGCTGATAAAGCGGGATACGATGGATCAAGTGCTGAGTATATAGTTGAGAGAGGTATTGTCGTCGATGGCATTGAGCTCGAGCTAAAAGGAAAAATTAATGACAAACTTGACCTAACTTTTGGCTACACGAACATGGATGGCAAGAACGGCTCAAAAGATGCCAGAGAAATTCCTGAAACAATGTACTCACTTTGGGCAAATTATGAAGTCAATTCCAATCTTGGTTTAGCTTTTGGTTTAATGCACCAAGGTGAATCTTTAATTAAGGATGGTGGTTCACAAATGCTGCCCGATTATACGAGATTTGATGCGGCAGCTTATTACATGCTTTCTGATGACTTTAGAATCCAAGTAAATTTTGAAAATTTAACAGATGAGCTTTATTTTCCTCACTCTCATAGCACTCACCAAGCTTCAGTTGGAAGAGAGAGAAATATAAGATTTTCATTAGTAAGAAATTTTTAATTAAACGAGTTCTAAGCCGAGAAAAAAGAGTTAATTAGATTGAGCGCTTGACCTATTCGGTTGAGCGTTTACTCTTCCAAGGCCTTCTAATCTCCTCCCGGAAGATGGGAAAATTATTGTTACCTCGGTCGGAAAAATATCTATCTAATGCAACCTCAATCATTGGGAATGCGAGCTCTGGCCAAGGGATATCTTCTTCATTAAATAGCCTGACCTCAAGTGACTCTTCAGTAGCATGAAACGCTTTGTTTTTAAGCTCACCTTTGAAAAAGATATATACTTGGCTAATTTGAGGTATATCAAAAATGGCATATAAAGTTGGATCCATAACACTTGCGCCAGTCTCTTCTTTACATTCTCTGATTGCACCTTCAAGGGTTGACTCCTCCATTTCATGAAAGCCAGCTGGCAGTGTCCAAAAACCTTGTCGTGGTTGAATAGCTCTCTTACAAAGTAGAACTTGATCCTGATAGGTTGGCAGAATCCCCACAACAGATTTTGGATTCTGATAATGAATTTTGCTACATTTTTCACAAACAAAACGCAGACGATTATCGCCCTTTGGAATTTCAAGTTTCGTATTTGCGCCGCAGTCAGGACAGAATTTCATAGATCGCTCATAGATTACCGTTTTTCAGTATAATGCACTTATGATCCCACAGATAGTAGAGCGACTGAGTAAATTTCCAGTTATTGAAAATTGTCCGAGCAAAAACAGAGAAAGAAACTCAGCTGCCGTGCTTGTAATTTTAAAAGATTTTAATAGCGAGCCCGCCTTGCTCCTTACAAAAAGATCAAAAAACTTAAGACATCATGCTGGTCAAGTAGCATTTCCTGGAGGCATGTGGGAGGAAGATGATCAGTCTTTACTTCAAACTGCCGTTAGAGAGGCGAGCGAGGAAATTGGGTTATCTGCTGAGTCTATCGAGTGTTTTGCAATGATGCCAAAAGCCTCGCCTTGGCGGCGAGACATAGATGTGACACCTTTTATATCTAGAGCAGTGGAGCCTTTAAATTTAAAAGCTAATGTTAATGAGATAGAGGCAATATTTGACGTGCCGCTGCAACACTTTCTTGATATTAAAAATTATCAATACAAAAGTATGAGCTTGCTTGGAGGTTATCGCGATGCCAACTTTCAACTACCTTTTATTGAGTATAAGGGCAATCAAATTTGGGGGTTCACGCTTAAAGTAATTACAGATTTAGTTGCGTTGATATCGGACGAACCGTTAGCATCAATTTGGAAATGAATTTCATAACAACATATATATATGAGGCGATGATGATTTACCAACTAGGACAAGATAAACCAGATATTCATGAGAGTGTTTTTGTGGCTGAGAGTGCTGACGTTATTGGTAAGGTAATTTTAAAAAAGCAATCCAGCGTTTGGTTTAATGCAGTCATTAGAGCAGACCTTGATCAGATTGAGATAGGTGAAAGAACAAATATTCAGGATGGAGCTGTTCTTCATGTTGACCCTAATCAGCCGATGGTTATTGGGAATGATGTAACTATCGGACATCAAGCTATGGTGCATGGTAAGAGCATCGGTGATAGGACACTAGTTGGTATTCACGCTGTCATCCTCGAGGGTGCAAGTATTGGAAAAGATTGTCTGATTGCGGCAAACGCTTTAGTTAAATCAAATGCGGTGATACCTGATGGTTCTATGGTGGTCGGCTCTCCTGGTAAAATAATCAAAGAGATTGATGAGAGAATGAAGTTAATGATAGCTGCAGGGGCATCGGTTTACGTTAAGAAGGCGGCAGAAATGTGTTCTAGTCTCGTAAAGCTATAGTTTTTTTGACTGCTTTCTTTAAGTAGTTTTAGTAATTTCTGTTAGTTTCGATACCACCACTTTTTTAACCATAGCTCCCTCAATGGTGTCAGTCTCAAAACAGTAATTGTCTATTAGAAAGCTTATATTTCCGTCTGGAATATTTTCTAATTGTTCCAAAACTAACCCATTTAGTGTTTTTGGGCCATCAGTAGGCAACATCCATCCAGTCGCTTTGTTTATTTCTCGAATTGTTGCACCACCATCTATTTCGAATTTATCTGGGGATAACTGATGAATTTCGTCTGCTTGATCTGCAACATCGGTTGTAAAGTCTCCAACGATTTCTTCTAAGATATCTTCAAGAGTAACTAAACCTTGTACTTCACCATATTCATCGACAACAACACCAAAACGTCGTTTTTTATCGCGGAAGTTTAAAATTTGATCCATTAAAGAGGTGCTTTCAGGAACAAAATATGCAGTTTCAGATAGTTGTTTGATTAATTTTTTCGAAATGTTTTCAGCTTTCAATAAATGATGTGCTTTGCGAGTGTTAAAGATTCCAATAATATTATTAATATCACCTTTATAGAGAGGTTGCCTTGTATACTCAGAATCTAAAATAGCCGTCATCACTGAGTTGATAGGTTCCTCTAAATCTATCCCCTGCATTTCATTTCTTGGAATCATTATGTCTTCGATCGTGATGTTTTCAAGATCCAATATTCCTTTCAACATTCCCTGATTATTGCTAGATAATTTATGACTGGACAGATCAACCAAAGATTTTAATTCTTCAGAATCTAAACCATCATCTCTGTCTTTTTTTGGATCAAAGCCTAATAATGAGATTAAAAAGTTAGTGCACTTGTTTACTAAGATAATTAGTGGAACCATAAGTTGCATCAATGGACGTAAAATATGACTCGCCCTAAATGCAAACCATTCTGGATTTTGCGCAGCTATTGTTTTCGGCGTTACCTCGGAAAAAACTAACACTAAAATAGTCAATGAGGCGGTTGCAACCCATGGTGCTGCAGCCTCTCCCACATAAATTATTGCAAGCATGTTTGCGATAATTGCAGCCAGGATATTGACAGCATTATTACCAATTAAGATCAATCCTATTAATCTGTCAGGTCTTTTTAAAAGCTTCGCAGCTCTTCGAGCGCCCGAGCTCTTTTTCTGCTGATGTTTTAACCTGTAACGATTAAGCGCCATCATTCCAGTCTCTGAACCAGAAAAAAATGCTGATAATATAAGTAATATTACTAATAAAACCCACAGGACAGTGGGGTCTGTGCTGTTCAAAAATTTGTCCAAGTTATTAAAACATGCATATGTTGAATTAGTTGCAGAGAATTAGCAACCACGTTTTTAAATTAATAAAAACTCTATGACTATTTTGCTACCCACATAAGCCATTAGAATTGAGATAAATCCTGCCCAAGTCCAGCCAATAGCGGTATTACCTCTCCATCCTTTGTTGTATCTGCCCCATAGTAGAATTATAAAAGTTATCCACGCGATGAAGCTTAGTGTTACTTTGTGTAAAAGTTTTTGTTCGAATAGGTTCTCATAAAATAAGAAACCAGAACCCAAGGATAATGTAAGAAGAATGACACCAATCCATATAAGCTGAAAAAGAAAATTCTCCATTGTTTGAAGAGGAGGGAAAGATTTTATTAAAAAGTTTTGATTTTTTTGTTTGAGTTGTAAGTGATAGTACCCAGTCATCATAGAGTGAAGTGCTGCGATTGCCAAAAAGCTGTACGAAAGAAATGATATGATGATATGTGACTGAACAAATGCAGATAAATTAGTGAGTGTTTTTGTTGGTTCGACAAAGTGCCCCATCAGAAGGCTAAATGTCGAAATGGGAAATAAAACCAAAAACATGCTATGTAATGATTTATTAAAGCTAGAGATAAAAATTACGGCGTTAATGATAAACGCAATCAGAGTAAACGTTTTAAACAAACTTAGATCCAGCCCATTATCGATTAGCATCAAATCACTTAGAGAAACCATGTGCAATATGAGAACTACTCCGAGACTGCGTTGAAAATATTTAATTTTATTCTCAGGAGTTTTAATTAAATTCAGCAAAAGGTAAAAAAAGCAAATTACGTAAGCTAGAATTGTAATTATTAAGATTGATGGCATAGTGCGTAAGATTAATAGCTAATACCATTAGTTTGTCATATTCAGCTTTGATGTTGAAGCTGAAATGATAATTGTTATCAACAAAATTCACATTAAGTGGGAAATTAAAATGGCAATATTTGCGAGTCTTTCTGAAAAACTGAGTAGCAGTATTAAGAAAATCTCTGGTAAGGCAAGTCTTAGTGAAAAAAATATCCAAGATACACTCAGGGAAGTTCGAATAGCTTTATTGGAGGCTGATGTCGCTCTTCCAGTGGTCAAAAACTTTTTGAGTGATGTAAAGGATCGAGCTTTAGGAACTGAGGTGTCGAGTAGCTTGGATCCAGGGCAACAATTTCTAAAGATTGTTAGAAACGAACTTGAGTTGTTGATGGGAGAGAAAAATGAATCTCTCGATTTAAAAGGTTCTCCTCCTTCTATAATTATGATGGCAGGTTTACAAGGTGCAGGTAAGACCACCTCAGCTGCCAAGCTTGCCAAGTATCTAAAGATTGAGAAAAGAAAAAATATAATGATGGTATCAACAGATATTTATCGTCCTGCAGCGATAGAGCAGCTCAGAATTTTGTCTGAGGAAGTAGATGTAGACTTCTTTCAGAGTCAAGCAAGCCAGAAACCAAAAGATATATTAAATGCGGCTATTGCTGCAGCTAAAAAACAGTTTATTGATGTACTTATTATCGACACTGCAGGTAGATTGCATATTGATAATGAAATGATGAGTGAGTTAAAAGACTTAACCGCCGTTGCAAACCCTGCAGAGTTACTTTTCGTTATTGATGCTATGATCGGCCAAGACGCTGTTAATACAGCAAAGGTATTCAATGACAGCTTACCATTATCTGGCGTTATATTAACAAAGGTAGATGGCGATACTAGAGGTGGTGCTGCACTGTCTGTCAGACAGGTAACTGGAAAACCAATTAAATTTTTAGGTGTTGGTGAAAAGACAGACGCTTTGGAGCCTTTTTATCCAGATAGATTGGCTTCTAGAATACTTGGCATGGGCGATATGCTCTCGCTAATAGAAGAAGTTGAGCGCAAAGTAGATAAAGTAAAAGCAGATAAATTAGCTAGTAAAGTCGTAAAAGGTAAACGTTTTGATTTGGATGATTTAAGAGATCAGCTGCAGCAGATGAAGAATATGGGGGGAATGTCTAGTATGCTAGAAAAGTTACCCGGTGCAGCTAACATGGCGCATTTAGCTCAAAATTCTCAAGCAAATAATCAATTCGACAAGATGCAATATATTCTTGATTCTATGACACCCCATGAAAGAAAGTTTCCAGATGTTTTGAATGGATCTAGAAAGCGGCGTATAACGACCGGATCTGGTACTTCTATTCAGGATTTAAATAGGTTAATCAAGCAGCATAAGCAAATGAGCAAAATGATGAAGAAGATGAAGGGTAAAGGCATGCAAAATATGATGCGAAATATGAGTGGCATGATGAATCAAGGCGGTAATTTATTAGGTAAAGGATTTCCAAAATTTTAAAATTTACGGGATTGCCTTTTTTATCAATTAGCAGTAAAAGTTGTTTCAATTATTTTGAATTTAGACTAGAATCTGCCTCCTTATTAGGCTTTGGGGCATTGCAGATGAACCGTGAAGCCCAAAAATACAGGAAAAAGTTATGGTAACAATCAGATTGTCTCGAGGCGGATCAAAGAAGCGCCCGTTTTATCATTTGACGGTGGCGGACTCCCGGAAAGCAAGAAATTCAAGATATATCGAAAGGGTGGGTTTTTTTAACCCAATAGCTCGCGGTGGTGAAGAAAGGTTACGAGTCGACCTTGAACGTGTTGAGTATTGGTGTGGCCAAGGTGCGCAGCTTAGTGATCGAGTATCATCACTTGTCAAAGAGGCATCTAAGAAAGTCGCATAACTTCAGCCTTCAGAAAATATGAATGATCTAACAAGTAGTACCATTATTGTTGGACAATTCGGCAGGCCTCATGGGATTAGAGGCTGGATAAATGTCAATTCTTATACTAGTGATCCCACGGCGTTGTTTCAGTTTGAATCACTATCTTCGAATTCTAATTTTTTCGATATCTTTTCATTCCAAGAATACACTGAGCATGGTTCTGGTTTTATAGCGAGAGTAAAGGATGTAGATAGTCGTGAAAAGGCAGAGGAATGGAAAAATAAATATATTTATGTATCGGATAAAGAGATGCCAAGTCTGGGTCTTGAGGAATATTATTGGTATCAACTTCTCGGACTTACTGTTCAAACAAAGCTAAATAAAGATAATCAGATACTTGGTAAGGTCGTATCAATAATTGAAACTGGTTCAAACGATGTTCTAGTTGTTCAGGGTGATGATAATAGTATTGATTTGAGAGAGCGAAGTATCCCGTGTTCAAAAGAGTTTCTTGTTGATGTCAATCTTGATGATGCAATAATAACCGTAGCTTGGGATCCTTCGTTTTAAATATATTATGAGAGATAGTTTATGAGAGTTGCCGTCGTTACAATTTTTCCAGAAATGTTCGATGCTTTGACTGAGTATGGCGTTACGAGGCGGGCTTTTGAGAAGAATATTATAGAAATAAAATATTTCAACCCTCGAGATTTCACAGACGATATTCATAATTCGATAGATGATCGTCCTTACGGAGGTGGACCAGGAATGGTTATGTCACCAGAGCCGCTAAAAAATGCAATTGTTGAGGCGAAGCAATGGATTAATGGTAAGGTAAAAGTTATCTATCTCTCTCCTCAGGGCAAATTAATGAACCAATCGAGAATTAAGGCACTTTCAGAGGAAGAAAATCTGATATTCCTTGCAGGTCGCTATGAAGGTATTGATGAAAGAATAATTTTGAATCATGTTGATTACGAATTATCGATCGGAGATTATATTGTTAGTGGTGGCGAACTTCCGGCGATGGTAGTGCTTGATGCAATAATAAGATATAAACCGGGTGTTTTGGGCAATGATGAATCAGTGCATCAGGAGTCATTTTCTGAGGGAATTTTTGATTCGCCAAACTATACAAGGCCCGAGATATTTGAAAATATTCAGGTTCCAAAAGTACTCTTGTCAGGAGACCACAAAAAAATTAAGGACTGGCGTCGCGCTCAAGCTATCACAAAGACAAAAAACACGAGACCTGATTTAGTAAGAGGTAATAATAACTACCAGTCAGGTTAAAATCGCAAAAAACAGTTTAAATTTTATTTTTTATTGCTACAATACCGACCCTCTAAAGTGAGCCCATAAAGATCATGACAAATAAAAAAGCAATTATTGCAGAACTCGAAAAGGAGCAGATGACAAAAGAAATACCTGATTTTGGTCCGGGTGACACCGTTGTCGTGCAAGTTAAAGTAAAAGAGGGCTCTAGGGAAAGGTTACAGGCATTTGAGGGAGTTGTCCTAGCAAAAAAGAATAGACAGCTAAATTCCTCTTTTACCGTCAGGAAGATCTCAAATGGGATAGGGGTGGAAAGAACCTTTCAAACTTATAGCCCACTCTTAGATAAAATTGAGGTCAAACGTCGAGGGGCTGTCAGACGAGCAAAACTATATTATCTTAGAGAGCGTTCTGGAAAATCCGCCCGAATTAAAGAAAAGCTGAATTAAATAATTTCTTTCAAAGCTTTTTAAAGCATTCTTGGTTCTTAGATTCAAAGCGCTATTATTTAGCGGCTCTTTCAGTGACTTTTTTAAAATTTTCAAGATCATCTATTGAACGTAAACCTCACTGATTCCGTATTTTAGAGCCATCTTATAATAATGAATATTTAATCTCATGAGGTTAATTATGTTAAACAAATTCATTTGTTAAATTGAAAGATGAGGCATATTTAATTTGAAAAAAAATAAGTTAGTAGCCGGGATTGTTATTGGTCATCCTGAGGGATATGGTTTTGTAAAAAGATTAGACGAGACTGGTGCCGATCTGTATTTGTCTTCAACTCAGATGAGACGTGTCTTTGACGGAGATGAAGTATTGGTGGAGGCAAGACGACATCGAAGGAAAGATAAATTAGAAGCTAAAATTGTAAGTATTGTTAAACGAGGCAGGTCTGAATTAATAGGAAAACTAATTAAAGACAATTCAAATTACTATGTCTGCCCAGAAAATCCAAGAATAAACCAAGATATTTTTGTTCCTGAATCTGAGCTTAATGATGCTCGTAAAGGACAACTCGTCTCTGTTGAAATAACCGATGTTCCAACTTCAAAAAGGTTGGCTCAAGGACGAGTCATTGAAGTTTTAGGTGACTATTATAGTCCCGGGATAGAAACAAAAATTGCAGTACGCGATTATTCACTTCCATACAAATGGAGTCAGGAGATAATAGAATCCGTACAGAACCTTACATCAAAAATTTCTGAGGATAACTCGCGTGTTGATCTGAGACTTAAGCATTTCATTACTATTGACGGCTCTGATGCAAGAGATTTTGATGATGCTGTTTACTGTGAATCATTTGAAAATGAGCAATTTAAATTGTGGGTTGCTATTGCTGATGTTGCAGAATATGTTTCACAAGCATCTTCTACTGATAGGGAAGCTTTGAAACGTGGTAACTCAGTTTACTTTCCAAATCATGTAATCCCGATGCTCCCTGAGAGATTGTCGAATGATTTGTGCTCCCTAAATCCCAATGAAGAAAAGCTTGTGGTTGTCTGTGAAATGACAATAAACATAGACGGGATTATTGAAAATTTCAATTTCTATGAAGCTACAATTGTCTCACATGCCAGAAAAACATATGACCAGGTTTCTCGATTTATAGAGGATATTTCTGAAAAAGATATATCGAAAACCTTCTATCATCCCTCAAGTGTAGACCAAGTAATTATCAATTTGAGACACGTTTATAAATCTTTGGAGCGGATCAGAGAGCAAAGAGGTGCAATCTCATTTGATACTCAAGAAACTAAAATTATTTTCTCAATCGATAAAAAGATCGCTGAAATAATTCCAATTGAGAGGAATATTGCTCATAAACTGATTGAAGAGTGTATGCTTTGCGCCAATCTTTGTGCAGCCTCGTATTTAGAGAGTGCTAAGGCTCCATTTATTTATCGGGTACATAAAAAACCTACTCATGAAAAAATTTCAAAATTAACCAAATTTTTATCAGATTTAGGTATTGAACATGATTTTGAGAGTGATGTGCAGTCATCAGATTATCAACGAATCATGAAAAAAATAAGAGGAATGGATGAGGAAAAAGTGATCCAATCCATCTTATTAAGGTCTATGACTCAAGCGATTTACCAGCCAAAAAACGAGGGACATTTTGGTCTCGCTTATAGCTCCTATACCCATTTCACATCGCCAATTAGACGATATTCTGATCTCACTGTTCATAGATCTTTAAAATTATTAATCAAAATGGAACGTGAGTCGCCCACTGATCAAACGAGGATTTTCTCATATTCTTATGAGGAATTAGATTCAATAGGTGAACATATTAGTATGACTGAGCGAAGAGCAGAGGATGCGACACGCAGTGCTGAAGCTTGGCTTAAATGTGAATATTTGAGCCATAAAGTCGGTGAGTCATTCACGGGTGTAATCAGTTCAGTTACCAACTTTGGACTTTTCGTTCTGTTAGATGAAATATTCATCGAGGGCCTGGTCCACGTAACTCAGCTGCCTGGAGATTACTACGTTTACGAAGAAAATCATCATCACTTGATTGGTCAAAATTCCAGAAAAACATTTTCAATTGGAAAAACATTAAATGTTACTTTGAAAGGAGTTAATCCAAGAGAGCGGAAAATTGATTTATGCCTGAATGATTGAAACTTAAATGTAGTTAAGATATTTCAATACGATATTCACGTATTAACAAATTATAAAAATTTCCTGTATGAGATTGAGACTAGCTCTGAATGCAGAGTTAACTCCGACTATAAAATGTAAAGTTGTCGGATTACATTACGATTAAAAATCATTTTATAAATCTGTTACTAAACTTCCTTGATAAACTTAATGAAAGATTGCCCGACGAGGTTCGCTAGGTGAAGTAGAAAATATTTTGAGTCACTTTGCTTATATAAATCAGGATCATCGCTCCCAAAAGCTAAATATGCGTTTGGTGATTCATTTGTAATTTTGCATAAAACGACCGAGTTATGGATTTGATTTTTCTTATCGAATAAAAGTTGAAATGCCTGCTCTGTAATTTCCCCACTAAATTGCTTGCCTGAATCAGAAAGTTCTGGAATTGCTTTTTTTAACTCTTTTTCATTATTGAACACCATTGATGGATGATCAATTGAAACAAACTCATCGAAAATAATTAATTTGTGATATTTGATTTTAAAGACGTTTTTGAACGAATCATCCAAAATGTCTAAAAGACTTAATAAGTTTTGAGCAGTAAGTACTCGTGAAGCCAAAGTCATTATATTTTCAAAAATTTTTTGGTTTTGCTCAGCGTTATTTATGAGGCTATTCAGTTTGTTTTCAAGTGATATATTTTTTTCTTGTAATGCTTGGAGACGCCTTTCGACAAGTGAAATTGCACCGTCAGTTTTATGATGTATAACCATTGTCTCAAGTATATCGGGATTTTTATCGAAAAAATCTGGATGATCTCGCAGATAATTGCGAATCGTTTTTATGTCTACTGATTCATCAATCTTATTTCTCATACACTTATGTGTCCATGGTAAATGGTTTTAGCTTCGCCAGTCATTTTTATTGGAGTATTCGATCCATTCCAATTAATTAAAAGCTGACCACCTCTTTGAAGTATTTTCACAGAAGGATTCACCAAACCCCCTCGAATGGCTGCGGCAGCAGTTGCACACGCCCCTGAGCCACAGGATTCAGTGATCCCAGAGCCTCTTTCGAAAACTCTCAATTTGATCAAATCTTTGTTAATGACTTGTGCAAAATTGACATTAACTTGTTTTGGAAATTGATCATGTTTTTGAAAAAAGCTTCCAACTTTTTTTAAATTAATCTTTCTAATATCTTTATCAAAAATTACTGCGTGAGGATTACCGACATTTACAGGTATGAATTGAAATTTTTGATTCATAAATTTAACGTGAAAAGGACCTTCCTCTTTATCCGCATTCAATGGAATTTTGCTCGGCTCAAAAATGGGAGGCTCAAACATAACTAAAACATCTCCATTGTCCAGTACTTCCAGCTCTAAAGTATTGTTAAGAGTACTAATTTTTATTTTTTTCTTTCCAGACAAACCGTTATCATGAATAAATTTTGCAATGCATCTTGCCCCGTTTCCACATTGTTCGACCTCGCTACCATCTCGGTTGAATATTCTGTAGTGAAAGTCTATGTCAAATCTTTTTGGAGGTTCAATAAGTAGCACCTGGTCGCATCCAATTCCTCGGTTGCGATGCGCTAAATACTTTATGGTGTTTTTTGTGATATCGAACCGTTGGTTGATTGCATCAATAACAACAAAGTCGTTACCGACCCCATTCATCTTTGTAAAATTTATACGCATGTTATGCTCAATTTATTAAACTTTCGTTTCTTGTTATATCTTCGAAAGATTCTCTTTTCCGCACCATTATTAACTTTTGGTTTGAAATAATTATTTCTGGGGGTCTATACCGACTATTGTAATTCGATGCCATTGCAAATCCATACGCACCAGCATCGATAAGGCACAAAATATCTCCTGACTTAATAGACATAAGTCTATTTTTACCCAAAAAGTCTCCACTCTCGCAGACCGGACCTACTATTTCATATATTTTTTTCTCACAAGAATTACTTGTCACTGATTCAATTTTCATTTCCGATTGATAAAGAGCGGGTCTAATATAATCATTCATCCCCGCGTCAACAATGGCAAAGTTTTTATCCCCATTTCTTTTGGTGTGTTCAACTTTCATAAGTAATAGACCAGCATTTCCAATTATAGAGCGTCCTGGCTCTAATATAATCTGCTCAGTTCTATCACCAAATTCACTTGATATTGACTCAGAGAAATTTTGTATGGTTTCTTGACATGCATCTGTATTTAATACTCCTAATCCTCCGCCGATGTCGATCTGGCTGAGATGTATGTTTTCTACTTTTAGTTTATCTAAAAAGGTTAGCAGAATTTTAAGGGATTGCTTAAAAGGCGAAACATCATATATCAAAGATCCGATATGACACGCTATACCAACCAGATTGATATTTTTAAGATCTTTTGCAAAATGAAACATCTTATGCGCGTCATTTATGTCAATACCAAATTTGTCATTTTTTAACCCTGTGGCAATATATGGATGAGTTTGCACATTAATGTCTGGATTGACTCGAAGAGAAACAGAAGCTTTTTTATTTTGATCACCAGCTAATTGATTTATCAATAATAATTCATGCTTTGATTCAACATTGAAGCAATGAATATCATGTATAAGTCCTTGCCGGATATCTGCTTTAGATTTTCCAACACCTGAAAAAATTATCTTTTTCGGATCGCCTCCTGCATAGATTGCGCGATTTAACTCTCCTTCAGATGTAACATCAAAACCGGCACCTAATTCTGCCAGTAATTGTAATATTGCGATGTTAGGGTTCGCTTTAACCGCATAGCAGATTAGACTCCTTTTTGAACGAAAAGATCTTTTGTATGCTTTGAAATTTTCTGTAATCAAATTTTTGCTGTAAACGTAACATGGCGTACTAAACTTTTTTGCTACATCTGACAGATTAAATCCATCAAAATGTAGTTCTCCGTTTTTTCTTTCCAAGAAAATCGACA